>Ga0315322_10000193_pt1 | contig 42707 bp, 40 predicted proteins | sample M110021515metaG_FD_203461 | JGI IMG/M metagenome (GOLD analysis project Ga0315322, IMG submission 203461) | Ammonia-oxidizing marine archaeal communities from Monterey Bay, California, United States - M1 100m 21515 | ecosystem: Environmental > Aquatic > Marine > Intertidal zone | place: USA... | reverse complement strand
CGATTCTGGTTTGAGGATATCGAGCCAAAGCAGCGATTTGTCAAAGATGAAGACTTTGATGAGCTGATTCGATCCAAATTTGCCCTTACTCATTCTCTTGGGAATAGGGGATTACTCTATCCATGGCGAGGACATCCTTTGGATGCCCTGGCCGAGATAATTGTTCTCGATCAGTTTTCACGGAATATGTTCAGGGGCAAGGCGGCAGCATTCGCATCGGATACGCTTGCACTCGTTTTAGCGCAAGAAGCCATTCGCAGGAATTTCGATGAAAGCTTGAGTCCGACCCAGCAAGCTTTCCTCTATATGCCCTTTATGCACAGCGAGTCTGCCGAGATTCACGAGATAGCTCTCTTTCTTTTCGATAAACCGGGGCTTGAAGACAACTTCAACTTTGAAGTGAGGCACAAGGATATAATAGACAGGTTTGGCAGATATCCCCACCGCAATGAAATTTTGGGCAGGGAGTCCACCGAAGAAGAAACTGAGTTTCTCCAGCAACCCGGGTCAGGATTCTAGACACCGGAAAAACATATCCTTCTAAATTCTTTACTTAGCGTTCAGGCAAAACATCTTTAAGCTTGGCAGCCATATCACGAATCGCCTGAGCTGTTGTTTCCCAATCCATACAGGCGTCAGTTACCGAAACACCATATTGCAACTCATCCAGGTTTTTAGGAATCGATTGATTGCCCGAATTAATATTGCTCTCCAGCATCACACCTATTATAGATTTGTTGCCTTCAAGAATCTGATGGCTGACATCTTTCAGCACTAAAGCCTGGGCCTCATGGTCCTTATTAGAATTTGCATGACTGCAATCAATCACAATATTTTTGCTTACGCCTCCATCTTCCAATGCTTTCTCGCACTGCGCTACATGGACAGAATCGTAGTTCGGGCCTTTACTGCCGCCGCGAAGAACAACGTGGGCATAAGGATTGCCTTTGGTAGTAACGACCGAGACCTGACCTTCGCCATTGATTCCCAGAAATCGGTGCGGGGATGAAACCGACTGCATGGCATTGATTGCCACCATTAGCCCGCCATCGGTTCCGTTTTTGAAGCCTACCGGCGAAGACAAGCCTGAAGACATTTCACGATGGGTCTGGGACTCCGTAGTTCTCGCCCCAATTGCGGACCAGGAAATCACATCCTGCAAATATTGAGGAGAAATAGGATCAAGAGCTTCAGAGGAAGTGGGTAAACCCAGACTAACAATATCCAGTAATAGCTTTCGTCCAGTGCGCAATCCCTTTTCAATTCTAAAGGAATCATCGAGGTCCGGATCGTTTATCAGACCTTTCCAACCAATAGATGTTCTGGGTTTCTCGAAATAAACCCGCATTACTATATATAATGTATCCTGAACTTCGTCGGCCAGTTCCTTGAGTCTGTTCGCGTAATCCATAGCAGCATCGGGATCGTGTATAGAACAAGGCCCGACGACGACAAACAGCCTGGGATCGTTTCTATCCAGAATCGAGAACACAGTATTTCGTGCACGCTGAACCGAATCCAGCGCTGCGCCATCCAGAGGTAATTCTGATTTAAGCTGCTCGGGTGTAATTAGGGCTTCATTTGAAGCAATATTTAGATTGTCAGTTGCGACCGACATAGTGCTACTTCCGCTATAAAAAAAGGGTCGCAATGATACCAGATACCCATAGGCAGACAACCGGAAATTTGTGAGTATGACTCGCTATCCGGAAAGAGAATAGAAACAGAAGGGAATTACGTGCAAATAAGTCAACAATTTGATGGCGGTAATATCGAAGTCATAGCCTGTGAGCGTGCAGAAGATATTCAACTAAAAATTCGTAGTGATAGAAATTCTGAATTTTATCAATGGTTCTATTTCCGCATTAGCGGAATAAAAAATACCCGTTGCACCATCAAAATTATGAATGCTTCCGGTGCTGCCTATCCTGGCGGTTTCGATGCTTATCGCATCTGCTATTCATATGATCGGGAAAACTGGTTACGACACCCTACGTCGCTTAATGGTGAAATACTTTCATTTGAACTCGAAGCCGAACAAGACGCAGTTTACATTGCCTACTTCGCTCCCTATTCGATGGAAAGACACGCCGACCTAGTTGCCCACAGTCTGCAATCCTCAAGATGTTCTCATCAATTGTTAGGTCATTCACTTGACGGTCAGGATCTAGATTTGCTCAAAGTAAGTTCGGGCACAGATGACGGCTCGAAAAAGAATTGCTGGATAATCGCCCGTCAGCACCCCGGTGAAACAATGGCCGAATGGTGGATGGAAGGTTGTCTTGAACGTCTGCTGGATGATAATAACGAACAAAGCGCGAAGCTGCTTGAAAAGTGTAATGTATTTTTAGTTCCCAATATGAATCCCGATGGTAGTCGACGCGGACATCTTCGCACTAATGCTGCTGGCAAAAACCTTAATCGTGAATGGGCCGAGCCATCTATGGAATCAAGCCCGGAAGTTTTTCTCGTCAAACAGGCCATGGACGATTCGGCTCGCGCCGGAAACTCCGTAGACTTTTTTCTTGACGTTCACGGCGATGAATCCCTTCCCTATTGTTTCATTGCCGGAGCCGAAGGATTATCAGACTGGAATTCCGCGAAACAAAGGCAACTGGATTTTTATAAAAATACTCTGATGGAACTAAATTCCGATTTTCAAACCAAGGAAGGCTATCCTACCAAACAGCCGGGCCAGGCAAACCTAACTATGAGTACCGGACAAACAGGGAAAAATCATAAATGCCTTGTTATGACATTGGAAATGCCATTTAAGGACACTATTGAAACACCGGATGATAAATTCGGTTGGTCACCGGCGAGAAGCAAGCGTCTCGCTCACTCCTGTCTGGATGCCATGTCGGCTTATATCGATAGCGGGCTGATGGTCGATTAATGGGTTGTTATTGGCCTGCCAATAGCTGCGAGCCAATAGTCAGACTTTATTGTACAGCCCTCGACCCTGCTGATTAAATTCGTCTGACATTTCAGCTATGCCGGCGCGGATAGTGAAGTAGTCCACACCCTGTTCCGCCTGTTCGCTTATTGTGTCGCGAAAAAATCCCCAATTAAGATCTTCAGCAACACCTTCGACTTTTTCCAAAGCCTGATAGATTGGAACCGTACCAATTGGCACCGTGGAATTACGAATTATGTATTCCCGGGTTTAGTGAATATTCTTTCCGATAGAAAGGTCCATTACTGTGTCCCCGCCCTATAGAGCGGGCCAGCCAAATAGATCCTTGCCCCGGGAAGATAGCATCAGAATGTAACTGATCCGGGTTACGAAACGTCTAATAGGCCAGATATAGTTGAACTGATAAGGGCTCAAAGCACGTATATGTTCAACTAGTGGAAGCTCAGGGGTCAGCCATCGCAATTAGGTCCTATGGTTTGTCACTTTTGGTTACACTGTGTAGAATGCGTCGTGCCTCAGGGCCGCCAGCCAAATGTTTATCTATGGTTCTAACAATAGAGAGATCACGCGATAGAGAGCTCAAGCAAGCCACTGCTTGGTAGTCGCGGTTTTTTGAAACTTACATTTTTGTAGACAGGTCACAGATTATGGGACGAATTAGCAAATTTATTGGAATATTGCTGCTCAGCAGCCTGAGCACATCTTTCAGTTATGCAGATGACTTGATGACTATTCTCCAACTCGCTCTGGAGAATGACCCGACCCTGCGACAGGCAGAAGCAAATTATCGCGCCAATCGAGAAAATGTCATTCAAAGCCGCTCTTCATTCTTGCCTTCACTCGGCATTGGCGGCTCCACTACCAGACTGACCAGTGGACCGACAGATTCTATATATGCAAATGTCACTGACCCCATTTCCGGCAATGTAATACGCACCCGTGTTGCTGACGACCATAGCTTCAGGCCCGGTGTAAATAATCACAACTGGGGTATTAGCCTGACCCAGAGTATTGTGAATCTCTCCAGTTGGTATGGATTTCAAAGCGCCAAGGCCAGTGACCGGGCTGCCGCGGTAAATCTTGCCGCTCAGGAACAAGACCTGATTATGCGTGTGGCTACAGCCTACTTCGATGTACTTCGCGCCCTCGACACACTGGAAACCAATATTCAGGAAGAAGAAGCGGCACTGCGCTCACTCGATCAAACCAGACAACGGGAAGAAGTTGGCCTTGTTGCCATTACCGATGTTTACGACAGCCAAGCTGCCTACGACCTGGCCAGAAATACCACTATCTTGCAGCAGGATCTTTTGCAAGCGAGATATGAAGCCCTTGAGGCAATTACGGGTCAGCCGCACCCCGAGATAAATATTCTACGCGAAGATTTCCCTATAGTAGACGTAGATGGAAACCTCGATAGCTGGGAAGATCAGGCCGACTCTAATAGTCTGGCTATTACCGCTGCCGAATTTAATCTGCAAGCCTCTCGCACAAATCTGAAAGCACGGAAGTCTGACCACCTACCCACGGTGGATTTTCAGGGTTTCTTTGGCCATGTAGTGACCGCACCTATCGTCAACCAGGGTATCGAGATCGGTGGTGGTGCCAGTGACCGTTCCCAACTGGCTCTTAACCTGAGCATCCCGCTTTATGCAGGCGGTTCCATTTCTTCTCGCCGGCGTGCCGCTGAATATGGCGTAATCGCCGCCCAGGAATCTCTGGAGCTAACCAAGCGGCAGCTTACCCAGAATATTCGCAATGCCTATCGCCGGGTAAATACCGACGTTCTGGTTATTGCTCAAAGACAGCAATCTATAACTTCCGCACAGAGCGCATTGGACGCCACCGAGCTTGGTGCCGAGGTTGGTACAAGAAATATTGTAGAAGTACTGCGCGCCAGAGAAAACCTGTATAGGGCATTACGCCAGTACGCGGATGCCCGCTACAACTATGTTCTGGATAGTCTGATGCTAAAACAAGTTGCCGGTATTCTAACTCCTCAGGACATCATCGAATTGAATGAGTGGCTGCAGCAGTAAGCCAGGCTTAATTCTCTGCTTAAAAGAGATACAAGAACACTTACAAAAAAGGGTAGAGGGAAATATAAAGCAGTTCTTACTGAAACTGCGGTATATTTGCCTCTACCCTTTTTCCGTTTGGTAGATGAAATATCCTCTATCTAATACAAGCTAACAACTGCTAACGAGAGTATTCATTTTGCAAAGCAAGTTACCCGATGTAGGCACGACAATTTTCACCGTCATGTCGAAGCTGGCCCAAGACCACAATGCCATTAACCTTTCCCAGGGCTTCCCTGACTTCGATTGCCCGGACCGACTGAAAGAGCTTGTTTCCTATTATCTTAATGACCGGCGCAACCAATATCCTCCCATGACCGGCATCCCGGCTCTTCGGGAACAGATCGCGAAAAAGGTTTTCGATTATTATGGCTACCAGGCAGACCCTGAAACCGAAGTCACTGTTACCTCGGGAGCAACCGAAGCTCTTTTCGATGCCATACAGGCGGTGGTGTCGGCCGGTGACGAAGTAATCGTATTCGACCCCGCCTATGATTCCTATGAGCCATCGGTAGCACTCGCCGGAGGCAAGACCGTGCACATCCCCTTGAGCCAGCCGGAGTACAGCATCGATTGGCAGCGGGTGGAAGAAAGCATTAATGATCGAACAAGACTTATTATAATAAACTCGCCGCATAACCCCTGTGGCTCCCTGCTTGGTGATGCCGATTTCGAGTCTTTGGCTGGCATAATTCGTGAGTGTAATATCCTGGTTCTTTCCGATGAAGTGTATGAGCACATGGTGTACGACGGCATGAAGCACAAAAGTGTACTATCACATCCGGAATTGAAAAATAAGAGTTTCGCAGTTTTCTCTTTTGGCAAAACCTATCACGCTACCGGTTGGAAACTTGCTTACTGTATTGCTCCCCAAAATCTAAGTGAGGAGTTTAGAAAAATTCATCAGTTCGTTACCTTTACCAGTTCCAGTTTTGTACAGTATGCAATTGCCGACTTCATGAACGAGTGTCCGGAACATGCTCTTGAGCTTCCCGCTTTCTATCAGAAGAAGAGAGACTATTTTTGTAGTCTGATGAAAGACTCCCGATTCACTTTTACTCCCTCCGGTGGTACTTATTTTCAACTACTGGATTACAGCCAGATAAGTGATCTTGATGATATGGAGTTCAATCTCTATCTCACCAAAGAAAAGGGAGTGGCTGCCATTCCGCTTACGCCGTTTTATGAAGCCGCTCCTGGCTCGAAAGTTTTAAGATTCTGCTTCTGTAAAGACGACTCCACTCTCGAACAGGCAGCTGAAATCCTCTGTGAATTATAGAATAACTTGATTATGAAACTGCTTTATCTATGAAGCTGATTTACTTATGAAGCAAAGCCTCGATTTTCAACAAGTGGCAAATGACATAAAGGACTGGGGCCGGGAATTGGGCTTCCAGCAGATTGCTATTACCGATGTAGATCTGACGCAATATGCTCCCTATCTTGAAGATTGGATTGCCAGAAATTATCACGGCGACATGGAGTACATGGCACGTAACCATGAAAAGCGCTGTCACCCGGAACAGCTGGTTCCCGGAACAATCAGGGTTGTCTGCGTGCGGCTGGACTATACGCTGGAGAAAGAAAACTCACTCACTCCCATGGAAGTATCTGACAAAGCATATGTCTCCCGCTATGCCAGAGGTCGTGACTACCACAAGCTCATTAGGAAAAAGCTACAGCAACTGGCCAGCAGAATCGAAGAGTTAGCCGGCCCTTTTGGGTATCGCGCATTTGTGGATAGTGCACCTGTACTGGAGAGAGCATTAGCCGAGAAGTCCGGCATGGGCTGGATTGGCAAGAATACCATGTTGATAAACAAGCAGGCCGGTTCCTGGTTTTTCCTCGGGGAATTGTTCACTGACCTACCCCTGCCTGTTGATGAGCCAGAATCAAATCATTGTGGCAGCTGCACTTCCTGTTTAGACCTATGCCCCACCAAGGCTTTCGTTGCGCCCAATTTGCTGGATGCTACCCGTTGTATTTCCTATCTTACCATCGAGTTGCGAGACTCTATTCCCGTTGAATTTCGTAAGGCCATGGGCAACAGAATTTATGGCTGTGATGATTGCCAACTGGTTTGCCCATGGAACAAGTTTGCACAACTCACTACCGAGAATGACTTTTCTCCCCGACACGGGCTTGATGATGCTGATCTGCTGGATTTGTTTCAGTGGACTGAACAACAGTTTCTTAAGAATACTGAGGGCTCGGCAATTCGTCGTATCGGGTATGATTGCTGGCTACGAAATATTGCGATTGCCCTGGGCAATGCAGAAAGCCGTCCTGAAATAATTGAATCATTAGAAAGTAGAAAGGCTTGTGCTTCTGAAATGCTTGGCGAACATATTGACTGGGCATTGCAACAACATCGCTAGTCAGCCGCGGGAAGACCAGATACGCCTTAGCTTGATCTCCCTAATTGTCTCAAAAACTATCTCTATAGCTTGAAGAAATGCTCCCGATAGTGTTTAAGCTCATTAATGGAGTCCTTGATGTCATCCATTACCTGATGGCTGCCCTTTTTGATCAAACCATTAAACACATCCGGCTTCCATCTCTTCGCTAGTTCCTTAACCGAACTAACATCAAGATTGCGGTAGTGAAAGTAATCCTCTAACTCCTGCATATAGTTGGCCATGAACCTTCTATCCTGACAGATGCTGTTGCCACACATGGGAGATGATCCCTTTTCCGTATACTCGCGCAGAAATTCCAGCGTTTGCTGTTCTGCATCGCTGACTGAAATTTTGCTGTTCTTAACTTTTTCAATCAAACCCGAGGCTCCGTGATGACTTTGATTCCATTCGTCCATTGCTGCTAATGCCTCATCGGGCTGTTTAATGGCGAATACTGGTCCTTCGGCAATAAGGTTTAAATCAGCATCGGTTACCAGTGTGCCGATTTCGATAATCAAATCGCTTTTCGGGCGCAGGCCGGTCATTTCAAGATCCAGCCAAATAAGATTCTGCTTTTTGTCCATAAACTAACTCAATGCTATTTTCAGTCTGCTATTTCTATTGTCGAAGATTGTAGCAAAGCTTCAACAAGTGGAATATGTAATAATCCACCAATGAGCTTTTCACCCACAATCCGATCACACTTCGCGCTTCTTCCTGCCTGGCAATTTATAGACCTTCGTTAATGAGCAAACGAAAATTAAGTAAGCAACAACAATCCCGAATCCACGAAAATCAGCGGCGGGAATTGCACGATTCTGATCAACCCGCAGAAATTCGGGACTCGGCAGACTCTACAGAGGGTGCCAGGGAAAACTGCAACGGCCGTGTAGTGAGCCACTATGGCCAGCAACTGGATGTGGAAACTCTTGAAGTCAGTGGCAACAGGATTGTTCGTTGCAAACAACGAGCAAATCTTCCCTCGCTGGTAACTGGAGATCTGGTTGTCTGGGAACAAGATGAATCCGGTGGCGGAGTAATTTTGGCCAGAGGTCATCGATCCAATGTGTTCGGTCGCCACGACTCCCGGGGCAAGCTCAAGCCGGTGGCCGCGAATATTGACCTTGTGCTGCTGGTCATTGCCTCCGAGCCCATTCCTCACCTAAGTCTGATAGATCGCTATCTGGTGGCTATAGAGAACCTGAACCTGACACCTCTGCTGATCCTCAATAAGGTCGATCTACTAGATGAGAATAATCAGGGCAAATTGGACAATATATTGTCTATTTATGAGGAAATAGGCTACAGGCCCCATAGGGTATCGGCTCTTACGGATAGTGGCATAGCGGATTTAGAGGCAGATCTTCAAGATTTGACCACCGTATTGGTAGGCCAATCCGGCGTGGGCAAGTCATCCTTGCTTAATCGTCTGGCAGGGGGGGAGTTGGCGGCAGTGGGAGAGCTGTCCGAAGCACACCAACAAGGCATTCATACCACCACTACATCCAAGCTGTTTCATCTGGAAAACTTCGATCTAATCGATTCTCCTGGAATCCGCGAGTTTAATCTGGACTTCGTAAGCCCGGTGTCGGTATTCGAAGGGTTTGTTGAATTCGTGCCCTATCGGGGTCTTTGCAAGTTTAGGGATTGTGCCCACCGAACCGAGCCTGGCTGTGCGCTTATTCAGTCCGTGCAAGACGGCAAAATCAGGCAGACTCGCCTTGAAAGCTACTACCGCATTCTCGATTCCGAAGAATGAGATCTCGCCTGATGATTAGCGTAGCGCAAGTGACTACAATACAGCGGAAGATTATAAAACCTGATCATTGCGGATTTCATTGATGTCTCGACTGTTTATATTTTTCCAATACCTGCTTCCCCATCATTTGCTTTCCAGAATGGTGGGCAAGCTCGCCCGCAGTAAATTTTGCCGCAAAGCTTTTATCGGATTTTTTATACGACGATACAAGGTCGATTTAAGTGAGGCCGCTATTCAGGACCCCGCAGCTTTTGAAAATTTTAATGCCTTTTTCACCCGAGAATTACAGCCGGGTGCCCGCGCTATCGACGAGGACAAGTCGACAGTGATTTCACCTGCCGATGGCGCAATAAGTCAGCTTGGTGAAATCGAGCAAGGCAAACTCTTACAGGCCAAAGGCCGCTACTACAATCTTGAAGATTTGCTCGGGGGCGACAGCGCTATGGCAGATCTTTTTCAGGAAGGCAGCTTCGCTACTGTCTATCTTTCACCACGGGATTATCACCGGGTTCATATGCCGCTTGCCGGGATTCTTCGAAAAACAATCTACATTCCCGGTGCTTTGTTCTCCGTGAATCATACTACCGCCCAGTCTGTAAATAACTTGTTCGCTCGAAATGAACGGCTGGTTTGCCTATTCGATACCGTCTCAGGGCCCATGGCAGTGATACTTGTAGGGGCAATGATTGTCGCCGGCATTGATACTGTGTGGTCAGGAGAGGTGTGCCCTCGTAAAGGCAGGCGTGAAATTCTTACCCAGACCTATGAAGACAAAGCGCTGCCGGTGAATCTGAACAAGGGTGAGGAAATGGGCCGATTCAAATTAGGCTCAACAGCCATAGTTCTTTTCAGTCACGGCTCAGTTACACTAGACGAAAAGCTCGAAGCTAGTTCCCCCGTTCGCGTGGGGCAAAAGCTGGGAACTCTTCTTAATGCCCAACGAAATGACGAACACTAAAGAGCAAAAATCACCGATCAGCACAGAGGATAGATGATGACTCAAGATGAGCTAAAGCAGGCTGTTGCAGAGGCCGCTTTCCAATATGTAGAAACCTTGCTGGAGGATGACACCATTATTGGTGTTGGTACCGGCTCTACTGCCAATCTTTTCATCGCCGAATTGGGCAAGATAAAGCACAGGATTTATGCAACTGTAGCCAGTTCGGAAGAGTCCGCCAGAAGACTCAAAGATCTGGGCATTCCAGTTATGGATCTTAATAGTGCAGGTACCCTGAAAGTCTATGTTGATGGCGCCGATGAGGCCAACAAACATTTGCACTTGATCAAGGGGGGGGGAGCCGCTCTTACCCGGGAAAAAATCATCGCCGCCGCATCGGAAGAATTCGTGTGTATAGCGGACGAATCAAAGCTGGTCGGTGTTCTCGGCGAATTCCCTCTGCCGGTGGAAGTTATACCCATGGCCAGAAGCTACGTGGCCAGAGAAATTGTAAAGCTGGGGGGAGACCCGGTGTATCGCGAAGGCTGCGTTACCGATAACGGAAACCAAATACTCGATATATTCAATATGGAAATACTGGAACCGCGCAAATTAGAGCAGCAGATTAACCAGATAACGGGTGTTGTGACAAATGGACTTTTTGCGGAACGAGCGGCAGATCGGCTATTACTAGGCACATGCGAAGGCGTCAAAACGCTCCTGCCCTGAATCTCCAATACAGCTTCGTCTGCCCAAGCTTTAGCTCAAGCTTCAGAATTCACACCTGACCAGCTCGAATACCAGTAAGACACTGGCTCCAGGAATACTATGGGGGCTTAGGCTCTAGGTTTCCGTCTTTTCAAATCAGACTGGAAGTCCTGAAACCGGAGTCCGGTTTATAAAATTCCTGCGTTTCTAGCTATCTTTCCGTGGATATTAAAGCGGATTTACGTTTTCCGCTTGAGGACCTTTCTGACCCTGGGTAACTTCCATGGTTACTTTCTGGCCTTCCTGAAGGGTTCTTCTTCCCGAGCCATTGATAGCGCTGAAATGTACGAATACATCCTTGCCACCTTCCTGCTCTATGAAACCAAAACCTTTCTCGTCGTTAAACCACTTAACGGTACCCTCAACTGTGTCTGACATATCTCTCTCGTACTATTTACTATTTTTGAAATTTGAATTGCTAACAATAGCAACCTCTCGGTTTATTTAAACCGAGCACTCAGTGTACGCCTATAAACTTGTGGAAGGGAACCCCTATTTGACCAATTTTTCTGGATTTGCAGTCGTTTTGCCGTGCTCTTTGTGTATCTGAGCGACAAATTGCCAAAAACAAGCGTTGTATGTACTACAAATCGATTAGTTTACCGGGATTTATGATGTTGTTTGGGTCGAACACTCGTTTTATTGATTTCATATATTCGATTTCAGATTTGGAACGCGAATATTTTAGGTAGGGCTTTTTCAATAGACCAACACCGTGCTCGGCTGAAATACTTCCGCCGAATTTTTCTACTATTTCAAATACCCAGGTAGAAACTTCACCGCATTTTTCGAAAAATTCTTTTACTTCCATAGTTTCCGGTTTCAAAATATTCAGATGAACATTGCCGTCACCGATATGACCAAACCAGATTATTTCGAAATCTGGATAAGCCTCGCTTACCAGTTCGTCTACTTGCTGAAGGAAGGCGGGAACATCTGAAACCTTCACCGATATATCATTCTTGTAAGGTGTAAATTTTGATATGGTTTCTGATATATCTTCCCGGAGTCTCCACAGGGATTCTGCCTGGGTCAGATTTTGACTGATCGTACCGTCAACTATCCAACCGGACTCCAGACATTCTTCGAACAGGGTCATGGCCTTGTCCATGTCATCCCCTGATGTGTTTTCAAACTCTATAAGTGCATAGAACTCGGCATCACTTTCAAACGGCTTCTGTAATCCCTTCTCTTCCATCACGTGTAGCAGGGACTTGTGGGAAAAAAACTCGTAGGCGGTGAGATTTAGTCCGGACTGAAATGCCTGCAGTACGGGCATGGTACTGGTCATACTATCAAGCCCGAGCACCAATACTGTCGGGTCTTTGGGCGGATTGCACAGGCTTAGGGTAAGCTCGACGATGAAGCCCAGAGTTCCTTCCGAGCCTATAAATAGGTGTCGCAGGTCGTAGCCGGTGGCGTTCTTGCTAAGGCCACGATTCAGATCCAGCAATTCGCCACTGCCGGTTACTACTTTCATTCCGGCAATCCAGTTTCTGGTCATTCCGTAGCGAATTACTTTTATACCTCCGGCATTTGTTGCCACGTTACCGGCAATCTGACTTGAGCCTGATGAGGCGAAGTCTACCGGATAAAATAGCCCTTCGTTTGTTGCGAATTGCTGCAGTTGTTCGGTGATTACTCCCGCTTCACAACAAACCAGACGGTCGGCGGCATTGAAGTCCAGAATCTTGTTCATGCGATCGAAGGCAATAACTACTTCGCCATTCATGGCAACAGCTCCACCACTCAGACCTGTTCGACCACCGGATGGAACCAGCGCAACTTTGAACTCATTGGCGAGTTTTACAATGCTTACAACTTGATCTGCATTGGCCGGAAAAACAATACACAATGGAGCGGCTTCGAAAGCCTTGGTCCAATCTGTACCAAATGCTTGAAGGTCAGACTCAGCTGTCTTAACCCACTGCTCTTCTACCAGAGATTGCAGCTTTGCTATGATCTCTGCCGCCGGGATTTTTGGTTCCTGTTCCAAAGTCTCTTCCTCTTAGTTGCACTTTCTCGCTTTCTTTCTTGTGCGCTTCCTCGCTTAGCGCCCTTTCTCTTTCGCTGAATGGTAATCTACCGAACGGATTACACACTCAGTTCTTCAGGATTATGGTAACATGCCGTGCAGTCGATTCATGAAAAATAGTACCCCAACTTATGCAAGTTACATCGCTTGAAAAACACAAGATTAAATTTCTGCTATTGGAAGCCGTCCACCAAAGCGCTAGTAATACGTTAAAAAAGGCCGGCTACGAAAACATCATTACGGAGAAGACTTCTCTCGAAGGGGATGAGCTGCTGGAGCAGATCGCCGATGCGCATTTTCTCGGCATACGCTCACGTACTCAGATAACTGATGAAGTACTTGATGCTGCGAAGAGACTGCAAGCTATAGGCTGTTTCTGTATCGGAACAAATCAGGTCGATCTGATGGCCGCTATGACACGGGGCATACCTGTGTTCAATGCGCCGTTCTCGAACACACGCTCGGTTGCGGAGCTTGTTATTGGCCAGACTATCTTGTTGCTAAGGGGAATTCCGGAAAAAAATGCTCTTATGCATGAAGGGATATGGCAAAAAGCCGCCCGCGGCTCTTTCGAAACCCGGGGCAAGAAGCTGGGTATTATTGGCTATGGCAATATCGGCTCACAATTGAGTGTGTTGGCAGAGTCCATGGGCATGAAGGTTTATCTCTACGACATCGTCAACAAGCTGCCCCTCGGCAATGCAAGCCAGGTGGATTCCTTGCAGGAATTAATGAGCGAATGCGATGTGGTCAGTCTTCATGTGCCGGAAACTGAATCAACCAGAGAGATGATCTCCGCTAAAGAGATTTCCTGGATGAGGCCGGAATCAATATTTATCAATGCTTCCCGCGGAACCGTAGTCGACATCGATGCCCTGGCTGATGCTTTACAGAGCTCCCGAATTGCCGGTGCAGCCGTGGATGTATTTCCACGGGAGCCCAAGTCCAACGATGAAGAATTCGTTTCACCTTTGCGGCAATTCAACAACTGCATCATCACGCCCCATGTAGGTGGTTCCACCATGGAGGCGCAAGAGAATATCGGCATCGAAGTAGCAGAAAAGCTCATTAAGTACAGTGACAATGGCTCCAGCTTTGCCTCGGTTAATTTCCCGGAAGTAACATTGCCTGCCCATCCCGGTAATCACCGACTGTTGCATATTCACCAAAACAGGCCAGGAGTGTTAACTGAAATAAACAGCATCTTTTCAGAGATCGGCCTGAATATTAGTTCCCAGTATCTGCAAACTAATGAAAAACTCGGTTATGTGGTAATCGATATTGATCGTCAGTATAGCGAGATGGCTCTGGCCAAATTGAACCAGATTGACGGCACCATTCGTTGCCGGGTGCTATTCTAGCCATACGCTAAATAGGCAAAAGTTGTGAGCCAGGAAGTAGACGTAAGAGCAATCGAATCTGAAGAAAGAAAAAGAGAAGCTAGTCGATATCGGAAATGATTTCGTCAATAAGCCCAAAAACACAAGCTCTTAACTCCGCTGATTCATTAACCAGATGATGGCGGGCATCAGTAATCATATGAATCTCGGACGCCGGGAATTTTTCCACTAACTCAGGCAAATTGGTTTCCCAAGCCACCGTGCCGTCACCGGAACCCTGAATAATCTTCAATTTCGCATCCGATGTTCTCGCCCGCCTGAAGCGCTTCATATAGTCCATCATGGCAAGCACCCAATCCCGAGGCAGCAGGCGCGGCTGCAGTACATCGTTCTCCCTTAAAAAGCGCAGAAATTCCTGATCATGACTATTGTCAGTGAAATTCCTTTCGCTTGCGCTGATAAACCATCTGCTTATCTGGAAAAAGAAACTGCTGCGCCGCCAATGTCTTGGTTTCAATAAAGGTGCAAGTAGTATGTGATGGCTGATCTTAAATCGTTTATGCAGATTATCTTCAAGTAAGGAATCGATGATTATCGCCGCGCCTGTGCTCTGGCCGGCAAGTATCCATGGATGACTGAGTTCCTGCTTCTCCGCCAAAGACAGACAGTCACACAGAGCTTTGGAGTACTCCCGAAATGAATTGATACTGGCGGGGGCGCCACTTGATAGTCCATGCCCGGGCAAGTCAAAAACAACAACGGCAATTCCTTGTTCGAGAAAATGGCGTATCAGGTTCCCGTAAATTCCCGCGTGGTCAAAATATCCGTGCAATAAAAATGCAGTACCCCGTTTTGAGGAAAGCGGCACATCGAAGTATTGCGCAACCAGCGTAAATGAAGCGCTTTGAAAAGTACCGAGGCTATGGTGAATATCCAAACGGGAAGAGCTGAAGTCCAGACCGTAGAAATCAATATAGGACTGTATAGCTGCAGCGGGCTCTGCCCCCGAACGGAAATCCAGTTCAGGGAGCGAGTCTCGAATTAGCGCTGCGCTGCTTTTGTTAAACATATTCTTTGTCTTGGTAAGCTGTTTAACGTTTTTAGCAATTTATGGCCACCATTGGCTACTGCCAATGACACAACACGGCTTTCAGGCCTCGTATTTTGCCGCCATTTCTTCCAGTGTATAGACCTTGCCGATCTTGTCCAGTTGACCGGCAGTACCAAATGCCTCGAGGCGAGCCACTACGATATCGCGCATGGCGTTAAGAGTCGGTATCAGGAATTTTCTGGGATCGAATTCCGATGGATTTTCTGCGAGGAACTTCCTCGCTGCGCCGGTAGAGGCAAGACGCAGGTCGGTATCGATATTCACTTTACGAACGCCGTGCTTGATTCCTTCCTGTATCTCTTCCACAGGCACGCCGTAGGTTTCCGGAATCTCTCCACCAAATTCATTGATAACTGCCAACCATTCCTGAGGAACAGAGGACGAGCCATGCATGACCAAATGGGTGTCCGGTATACGGGCATGTATTTCCTTGATACGCTCGATGGCCAAAATATCTCCGGTGGGCGGGCGGCTAAATTTGTAAGCTCCATGGCTGGTTCCAACCGCAATTGCCAAAGCATCGACACCGGTTGCGTCGACAAAGTCCGACGCTTCTTCCGGATCTGTCAATAGCTGGGACATAGACAGTTTACCCTCTGCGCCAACGCCGTCCTCTTCCGCCGCCATGCCAGTCTCCAGAGAACCAAGACAACCGATCTCGCCTTCCACCGAAACGCCACAGGCGTGAGCCATGTCTACTGTGGTTTTGGTTACGGCTACATTGTAATCATAGTCAGCTGGCGTCTTGCCGTCTTCCTTGAGCGAGCCATCCATCATTACCGATGAGAAGCCTAACTGAATAGAGCGCTGACATACTGCGGGCGATACACCATGATCCTGATGCATAACAATAGGTATGTGTGGAAATTCTTCGATGGCACCCTGAATTAGATGCTTAAGAAAATTTGATCCGGCATATTTTCTAGCCCCTGCTGACGCTTGTAGAATTACCGGGCTGTTTGTTTGGTCAGCACCTTCCATGATTGCCCTGACTTGCTCAAGATTGTTTACATTAAACGCCGGTACCCCGTAGCCGTGTTCGGCTGCATGATCCAAAAGTTGTCTTAAACTGATAAGTGCCATTCTATATCCCCTTCTACTTGCTTGTTTCTTTAATTGCTGTTCTGTTTACTATCGTTCTCTTAAATACGGTTTTACTAAATGCTGCGTGCAAAATACTTTTAGTTTTGAAAAATACCGGGCTCTGATAGTTTTCCGACTAACCTCTTTCTTCCAAAATCGCAACAGCGGGAAGAATTTCACCCTGTACGTATTCAAGAAAGGCTCCACCACCAGTAGATATATAAGAAATGTCTCTGGTTACTTCAAACTTGTCTATAGCAGCAATAGTCTCGCCGCCGCCAGCAATGGAAAAGCCGGGGTTTGCCGCAATTGCTTTTGCTATTTCTCTGGTGCCGTCTGCGAATTGCGCAAACTCGAACACGCCCACCGGACCATTCCAGATAATGGTTTTCATACTAGCTATTAATGCGGCTAGCTCTTTGGCCGATTGTGGCCCGATGTCCAGAATCATATCGTCGTCTTCAACTTCAGCTACCGCCTTCACAGCCGCTGTAGCTGTTTCGCTGAACTCTTTCGCAACAATTACATCAACCGGCAAAGGTATACTGGTTTGTGTCATTAATTGCGCGGCGGTTTCCACCAGATCTTCTTCATATAGGGATTTACCCACATTGAAGCCATTGGCTTTCAGAAAAGTATTTGCAATGCCACCGCCTACTATCAGTTGATCGACTTTTCCCGAGAGGGATTTCAATACCTCCAGCTTGCTGGAAACCTTGGCTCCGCCAACTACTGCCAGCATCGGCCGCTCGGGGTTTCGAAGAGAACGCTCCAGAGCATCCAGCTCCTTCGCAAGTAAAGGTCCGGCACATGCCTGCGGTGCATATTTTGCGACACCATGAGTGCTGGCCTGGGCGCGGTGCGCAGTACCGAATGCATCCATCACAAAAATATCACACAGCGATGCATAGGCTTGCGAGAGCAGATCGTCATTAGCCTTTTCACCGGCATTAACCCGTACGTTTTCCAGTAGGACGATGCCATCATTCTCTTCGTCCGCACTTGTGATCTGTTGACTACCCAGATAATCTGACTGCAGTTCCACTGCGCAGTCCAGTAATTCGGATAATCGTGTGGCAACGGGCGCAAGACTTAGCTGCGGCTGGTCTGCTATCGGCATCCCCTCTACAGGCCTGCCCAAATGGGACATAACAGTTACTTTGGCGCCTGCCTCGCGGGCTTGCTTGATAGTTGGCAGGGCCGCCCGGATACGGGTATCGTTAACGATCTCACCGTCCTTGATTGCCACATTAAGATCTTCCCGTATCAGCACTCGCTGTCCGGAAAGATCCATTGTATCCATACGCTTGTAAGTCATTTTCAATTGGTCTTCTTGATTTATCAGTCTTTCAATTATCCAGAGAGTGTAAGTACTGGGCGACGTCAAGCATACGGTTAGCATAGGCCCATTCATTATCGAACCAGACTAAAAGCTTGAGCAATTTTTTGTTGGCAACCCTGGTCTGATTCAGGTCGACGATAGCGGAGCGAGGATCATGATTAAAATCACATGAAGCCAGGGGCTCATCAGTATAACCAAGAATATTTACTGGCAAGGCTTGGCTTGCCCGAATAATAATTTCGTTAACCTGTTCGGCGCTGGTGGACTGTGCAACGGAAACAGACAGATCCATCAGCGATACGTTCATCGTTGGAACTCGAATGGCCTGGGCTTTTAATAAACCTTTCAATCCGGGTAGAATTCTTTCCACACCTTTTGCCAACTGCGTCTCCACTGGAATAATGGATTGCATAGCACTGCGGTTCCTGCGCAAATCACTGTGGTGATAACTGTCGATGACCGGCTGGTCATTCATTGCGGAATGAATGGTTGTTATTACACCAGATTCAATTTTAAGAGCATCGTCGATGGCGCTAAGAACAGGCGCAATGCAATTGGACGTACATGAGGCGTTGGAAATGATGCGCGCATCGTCAGAAAGCTGCTGATGGTTGATACCGTAGACAACAGTTGCGTCTACATCGTTTTCCGCTGGCTGGGAAAAAAGAATTCGCTTTGCTCCCGCATCAAGATGTTGCTGTGCAGTTGCTCGATCACTATAAGTACCGCTGCATTCCATTACCAGATCGATGTCTAAATCTTTCCAGTTCTGCGTGCCGGAACCTGGGATGCTGCTGACATTGATGGTGTCACCATTGACCAACAGCGCGCCTTTCGCTTCTCCCTCTTTTCCTGTCTCTCCGGCTTCTTCCACAGAACCCAGAAAGCGGCCATGAGTGCTGTCGTAACGGGTTAGATGAGCGAGATTGGCTATGTCCGCCAAATCATTGATAGCGACAATGCGCAGGTCGTTATAGTTTGTTGACTCATAAAACGCACGCAGAACGCATCTGCCGATGCGTCCATATCCATTGATAGCGATGCGATAAGTCATGGTGCTCTACCGAAAGGTCTGCATTGCTCGTAAACAAATTGCCCATAAACAAGCCGCCCGAAATGAACTGCCCGAAGAAAATCAGCCGGCAATAACATTATTCGCTGGCGATTGATTTAGCAGTTTCGACAATGTTTTCAGCCGTAAATCCAAAATGTTCCATAAGAACTGGACCCGGAGCAGATTCACCGAACGAGGTCATGCCAATTACCTTGCCGTCGAGACCTACTAACCTTCCCCAATATTCGGCGGCGGCAGCTTCGACTGCGACTCTGCTGCGCACTGAGTTAGGCAGCACAGATTCCTGATAGTCGGCATCCTGCGCTTCAAACACGTCGACGCTGGGCATGGATACAAGCCGGGCGTTTATTCCCTGCTGTTGCAAGGTATCAACTGCTGCGAGGCTTATACCAACTTCCGAACCGGTAGCAATAACAATCACCTGCGCGTCGCCATCACAGTCTTTCAGTATGTATCCGCCACGCGCCACGTTAGCCAACTGCTGATCGTCACGGGATTGATGGGGAAGACCTTGCCGCGAGAACACCAGTGCTGTTGGTCCGGTCTGGTTCTGGATCGCCGACTTCCACGCCACGGCTGATTCCACGTTATCGCAGGGTCGCCATACCGACATATTCGGAGTAGTACGCAGATTGGAAATTTGCTCTATGGGTTGGTGGGTAGGTCCGTCCTCGCCCTGACCGATTGAGTCATGGGTGTAGACCAGAATACTCTGCTGCTTCATCAGTGCGGCCATGCGTGCCGCATTGCGAGCGTACTCCATGAAGATTAGAAAAGTAGCGGTATAGGGAATAAATCCACCGTGCAGGGACATTCCAGACGCCATCGCGGTCATGCCGAATTCACGTACACCGTAATAAATGTAGTTGCCGTCTGCGTTTTCACTAATTGCTGAACTACCGGACCAGTTGGTCAAGTTTGAGCCGGTCAAATCTGCCGAACCGCCAATCATTTCCGGAAGAATCGACGCGAATGTTTCGATACAATTTTGCGAAGCTTTACGGGAAGCGATATTTTCCTCGCTAGCCTGGCATTGCTTAATATACTCGTCCGCCTGTTCTTCAAAATAGCCGGGGAGTTGTCCCTTGAGCCTTCTTACCAGTTCCATCGCCAGTTCCGGGAATTCTTCCTCGTAGATGACCAGCTTTTCTTTCCAGGCCGTTTCCGCGTTAAAGCCTTTCTCTGTGCAATCCCAGGATTTCTTCACATCTTCAGGAATAATGAAAGGGCCATGGGACCAGCCAAGTGCTTCACGGGTGGCTACGATTTCGTCTTCGCCAAGCGGTGAGCCGTGGCTTGCCGACGTACCCTGCTTCTTTGGAGATCCATAACCGATGATGGTTTTGCAATTTATCAATGTAGGTCTGTCAGTAACTGCCTGAGCCTGCTGAATAGCCTGACTGATGGCTTCCGGATCATGACCATCTACCGAGATAACCTGCCAGTAATAGGAGTCGAAACGCTTGGCAGTGTCATCAGAGAACCACTGATCTACTTCGCCGTCGATAGAAATACCATTGTCATCGTAAAACACAATGAGTTTGCCTAGCTTAAGCGTACCAGCCAAAGAGCAGACTTCGTGGGAGATGCCTTCCATCAGGCATCCGTCGCCGGCAAACACGTAAGTGAAATGATCAACTACTTCGTGGCCTTCGCGATTGAACTGGGCTGCCAGAGTTTTTTCGGCAACGGCCATACCCACGGCATTTGCGAGGCCCTGGCCCAAAGGACCCGTAGTGGTCTCTACCCCGGGGGTGTATCCATATTCCGGGTGGCCGGGCGTCTTGGAGTCCATCTGGCGGAAATTTTGAATGTCCTCGATAGACAGATCGTAGCCGGTTAGATGCAATAGGGAATAAATAAGCATGGAGCCGTGGCCGTTGGACAGCACGAAACGGTCACGGTTAAACCAGGACGGGTGGCTTGGATTATGCTTATAGAAGTCCTTCCACAGCACTTCAGCTATATCTGCCATACCCATAGGGGCACCGGGATGTCCGGAATTAGCCTTCTGTACAGCATCCATACTCAACGCACGGATTGCATTGGCACATTGTTTACGAGACACAGCGTTTTCCGCCATCTATTAAACTCCTTACGGCTAAACCTTGTTGGTAATTCAAATGAAGAGCACCATTTTCCCGCACCTGACTTCAATATGCCACATGATGACAATAATAATTTCCCGACTGACTGATTTTGATCAATCGATTGTCCAAGCTTTTGCAAATCTGCGAGCAAACTTCCCATACTGGCAAAAAAGCACCCTGATACGCCAAATATCTATATCAATATATTTTGATATAGGTTGAACCACTGCCGGATAGCTGCTAGATTAGCGGCCTTTCAATATTTCCATGGAAACCAAGTGCCAATATGGGCGTCTCGGAACTGTCTCCCAAGCTATCTCCCTCGATAAGAAAAGAGGATCAGACCTCGCCGGGGTCCGTGGATGCCCTGAGTGGGCTGCACAAGGCACTTGCCGACAGTCTGCGCCTACAGATACTGCGCCTTTTGAAGAGTGAGAGTTTCGGGGTACTGGAGTTATGCCGAATTCTGGATATTCGCCAGTCCGCCCTTAGCCACCATTTGAAGGTGCTGGCCACCGCCAGCCTTGTTTCCACACGACGGGAAGGAAACTCCATATTCTATCGGCGAGCCTTTCTTGGTGAAGAAGACTGCTTCGGTGACATCAAGCGGGCCGTGTTCGAGAACATGGATACCCAGCCGCTGGGCGCTGAGCAAAGAAAGAAGATCAATCAGATTCAGTTGGAGCGAGCGCAACTGTCTCTCAGCTTCTTTAACAAGAATGCTGACAAGTTTAGAGAGAAGCAGGGCCTCATTGTAGAGCACGACCAGTATCACAGCAGTTTGCATGATCTGGTTTCTGGCTTGGGACTTGATGCTGACGCAAGAATTCTGGAGGTTGGCCCGGGAGAAGGCCAGCTATTGGTGGCGCTGGCTTCCAGATTTAAACATCTAACAGCTGTCGATAACTCAAAAGACATGCTTGAGAAATCGAGAACGGCTGTTAGTGAGGCTGGTTTCACCAAGGTTGAGTTTGTTCTCGGTGATACCGCTGTTGCCAGAAAACAGAAAGTGAGCGCAGACCTGATTATTTTTGACATGGTGCTGCACCACATTTCTTCTCCGGCAAGAACATTTAAGGACGTCGCCGCCCTGCTCAACCCCGGCGGATATGCCCTTATCGTTGAACTCTGTGTACACGATCAGGATTGGGTACGGAAATCATGTGGAGACCTTTGGTTAGGTTTCGACAAGAGCGATCTTGAACATTGGGCACGCAAGGCCGGGCTGGAAACGCAGCAAAGCTCTTTTCTTGGCCTGAGAAACGGTTTTCAGATACAGATGTGTACATTCAGAAATGTGGCGCCTGGATCTTAATATTAGGAACGACACTATTTTTAGAATAACGACACAATCTTTTAAGTAACGAAGTAAAAAACATCCAAATTTAAAAACTGGGGAAATAAGTAATGACAGAAACTACATTGTTTACATCGGAGTCGGTCTCTGAAGGTCATCCGGATAAAATGGCGGACCAAATCTCGGATGCAATTCTTGATGCCTGCCTGGAAACAGACACGGCATCTCGAGTGGCCTGCGAAACCATGATCAAGACCGGCATAGTCATCGTTGCTGGAGAAATTACCACCGAAGCCTATGTTGATATCGAAGATCTGGTCAGAGAAGTTGTTAACGACATAGGCTATGACAATGTTGAAAGCGGTTTTCATGCGGGTACCTGCGCGGTACTAAACGCATTGGGCAAACAGTCCGGTGACATTTCCATGGGTGTAGATGATTCGGCGGATCACGAGCAAGGCGCTGGCGACCAGGGTCTTATGTTCGGTTATGCGACCAATGAGACTGACGTATTAATGCCCGCCCCGATTACTTATTCTCACCTTCTAGTTAAGCGTCAGGCAGACGTACGCAAGAGCGGCAAACTTCCCTGGTTACAACCTGATGCGAAGAGCCAGATTACTTTTCGTTATGAAGATGGCAAGCCCGTTGCTATCGATGCAGTAGTTCTTTCTACCCAGCACCTCGAAGAAATTTCCCAGACGGATTTACATGAAGCGGTTATGGAAGAAATTATCAAGCCGGTACTTCCCGAACAGTGGATCACTCCTGAAACAAAATATTTCATCAATCCAACCGGCCGCTTTGTAATTGGCGGCCCTCACGGTGACTGTGGTCTTACCGGCCGAAAGATTATTGTTGATACCTACGGCGGCATGGCACGACATGGTGGTGGCGCATTCTCTGGAAAAGACCCATCCAAGGTGGACCGTTCCGCTGCATATGTTGCCCGTTATGTTGCCAAAAATCTTGTTGCAGCCGGAATTGCAGACCGTTGCGAAATTCAACTGTCTTACGCAATCGGTGTAGCCGAGCCTACTTCAATCAGCATCGATACATTTGGTACCAACAAGATAGCTAACGATCGTATCGTAAGCCTGATTCGAAACAATTTTGAACTACGACCAAAGGGCTTGATCGCCATGCTCGATCTTAAGAAGCCTATTTACCGCGATACTGCCGCCTACGGTCACTTCGGAAGAGAAGATCTGGACCTTAGCTGGGAACGCACAGACAAGGCAGACCTGCTTCGCAGCGAAGCTGGCCTATAAAGAATTTCACGGAGAAAACAATGAACGATTTATCTGTTTCAAAAAACGCAACTAAAAACGCAACAACAGGTGACTACAAAGTCGCCGACATTAGCCTTGCCGATTTCGGTCGTCGGGAAATTACATTGGCGGAAGCGGAAATGCCTGCGCTGATGTCTTTACGTACCAAGTATGCCGATTCCAAGCCTCTGACAGATGCCAAGATTCTTGGCTGTATTCACATGACCGTACAAACCGCCGTACTGATCGAAACCCTGATTGCTCTCGGCGCCGAAGTACGCTGGTCATCATGTAATATTTTTTCTACACAGGATCATGCCGCCGCCTGTATTGCCGCCGCAGGGATTGCTGTTTATGCCTGGAAGGGACAGACAGAAGACGAAGGCGAATGGTGTATCGAGCAAACTATTCTTAAAGATGGTGAGCCATGGGATGCCAATATGATTCTCGATGACGGTGGCGACTTAACTGCCATGGTTCACGACAAATATCCTCAGCTGCTGGATCATATTCACGGTATCACGGAAGAGACAACTACCGGCGTTCATCGTCTGGTGGAAATGCTGGAAGAAGGCTCTTTAAAGGTTCCTGCGATTAACGTTAACGACTCCGTTACCAAGTCCAAGAATGACAACAAGTATGGCTGCCGTCACAGCCTCAACGATGGCATCAAGCGCGGTACCGATATGTTGTTGTCCGGCAAGCACGCCCTCGTTGTAGGTTATGGCGATGTGGGCAAGGGTTCTGCACAAAGCCTGCGCCAGGAAGGCATGATCGTTAAGATCACCGAAATTGACCCTATCTGTGCCATGCAGGCTTGTATGGACGGATTCGAAATCACATCACCATATAAAGGCGGTGTAAACACCGGCACTCTCGAAGGTGTCGACGAAGCTGTTCTTTCCAAACTGGATCTTATCGTAACTACTACTGGCAATATCGATGTCTGTGACAAGTTCATGTTACAGAAAGTTAAAGCTGGAGCAGTTATCTGCAACATTGGTCACTTCGATAATGAAATCGATACGGCCTTTATGCGCGAAAACTGGGAATGGGAAGAAGTTAAACCACAGGTTCACAAGATCTATCGCGATGGCTCTGCAAACAAGGATGACTATCTGATTCTATTGTCCGAAGGCCGACTGATTAATCTCGGAAACGCCACAGGTCACCCATCCAGGATCATGGATGGATCTTTCGCGAATCAAGTGTTGGCGCAAATGTTTCTGTATGAGCGTAAATTTGCAGATCTGTCAGCAGAAGGGCAGAAAGCAAGCATGTCGGTTACTGTTCTACCCAAGGGTCTTGATGAAGAAGTGGCGGCATTGATGGTGAATGGTTTTGGCGGTGTGCTTACACAACTTACTGACCAACAAGCCAAATACATTAACGTTGATGTTGCCGGTCCTTACAAGCCTGACAGCTACAAGTACTAATAAGCAGTAGATACCGAATGGAAACAACAACATCAAAATTCAGTATTGAGTTTTTCCCGCCTCGCACCGAGGCGGGAGAAGCCAAGCTGGATGCCGTACATGAAGAGCTGGCAAAGCTGAACCCGGACTTCTTCTCGGTTACCTATGGCGCCGGTGGCTCCACTAGGGAAGGCACAAAGCAAATAGTAAAGCGCTACCATAAGGCAGGTTCCAATCTCGCTCCACACCTTTCCTTCGGTGGCAGTGACGAAGAAGAATTGCTGCAATTACTGGAGGAATATAAGTCCGCCGGCATCAGCAGGTTGGTAGCATTGAGGGGAGACATCCCTTCCGGTATGGGTTCGGCGGTACAGCATCGCTATGCGAATGAACTGGTTGAATTCATCCGCAGGGAAACCGGCGATCATTTTCATATTGATGTGGCCTGCTATCCGGAGATTCATCCTGAATCCAAAGACTATGAGACCGACGTGGAGTTTTTTAAGCGCAAGGTAGACGTCGGAGCAAACTCTGCCATCACCCAATACTTCTACAATGCGGACGCCTATTATCGATTCGTCGATTACTGCGAAGCGGCAGGAATAAATATCCCCATTTACCCAGGCATAATGCCGATTACCAACTACGCAAACCTTGCGCGATTTTCTGCAAACTGCGGCGCGGAGATCCCGCGCTGGTTGGCAAAACGCCTTGAAGGCTTCGGCGATGATCTTGAAGGTCTGCGCGCCTTCGGCCTCGATGTAGTTAGCGAGCTATGTGAAGATTTGCTATTGGGCGGAGCGCCCGGGCTGCACTTCTATTCCATGAATCTTTCTGGCACTGTGACAGCAATCTGGAATAACCTCTCCCTTTCAGAGCGCTAGGACCGGGAAACTCATAATCTTACGCCCCATGAGCGGCGGAGAGCATGCGAAAGCGAGGCCGGAAACGATAGCCGAATAAAAAGCGGGTTTTAAAAAGAAATGCGAACTCACCGGGTCTATATCAAAGAAAAACTGCAGCAGGGTTCGACCCTGTCTCTGCCGTCTAAGACCTCCCACTATCTTTCCAAAGTATTGCGGCTGAAGCCGGGTGATGAGGTTCGTCTGTTCAATGCTGGCGATGGAGAATTTCCTGCCATTATCGGCAATATTAGTAAAAATTCCGTTGAAGTAAGCCTCGATGCCGTATTGGCGAGCCCGCAAGTACCGGCATTGGAGATCAATTTGGCTCTGGGCATTTCCCGTGGTGACCGGATGGATTATGGCGTGCAGAAATCCACCGAGCTTGGCGTATCCAGTATCACTCCCCTGTTCACGGAGTTTGGGGAAGTGAAGCTTAAAGCGGATAGAGCGGAGAACAAATTGCGGCATTGGCGCAAGATTGCCGTCAGTGCCAGCGAGCAAAGTGGCCGGCTCGATGTCCCCGAGCTCGCTGCGCCTTGCCGGTTCGATCAGTGGATAAGCAACTCGCCAGAGGGCTTGAACATCATGTTGGAGCCGGATGGCGGGCAGAGCCTTAAGCAGGAATTTTCAGGCAAACGCATCAATCTTGTAGTCGGCCCTGAGGGCGGCTTTTCACCAGCCGAGATAAAACAGGCAGAACAACAAGGGTTTGTTATCGCCTCCATGGGAAACAGAATTTTGCGCACCGAGACTGCGCCCGTAGCAAGCCTCGCTATCCTTCAGCATTTGTATGGAGATATGTAGCTGCTAACAAAGGGTGCTTGTAAGGAGGCCTTGTTAGTCGATCTTAAGAGCAAAGCCAAGGACGAGCGCAGCATCAGGTCTTATTACAGACGAAGGGATAAGGGGCCAAGGGCAACTTTTAGCCCGTAGAAGGCAAACGTGTAATCGGCGGCATCTACCCCGACACTTTTCGCCACTCTTGCGGTAACAGCGGATTTTATAAACAAACCTTCTTGTTTTGATTTGTCAGAAGACAAGTTAATTTGCTTCGGTTTTCCCAGTTTCACTTTCTGATGATTGCTTAACAATGCCACTTTCGGAGCAAGCTTTTCACCTTCAGTCTGTTCCAGCACAATGGCAATTTCACCATTGGACAATTCCACCAGGGCGCCGATTGGGTAGGTACCCAAGATGCGAATGAATTCCACTGCCAGTTCTTCAGGAAATTTTAGCACCCGTTGTTTGTAGAGTTTTGCCATTGCCTTTACCGGCGATACGGACTCTGCGGTCGACTGCCTTCGCAACAACCTTTCAAAACAGAATGCGAGGCTGGCGTATCTGGCAAACAATGGTACCTGTTCACTTTTTAGTCCCCGCGGAAAACCACGACCATCATGACGCTCATGATGACAACGCACAATACTGGCGATGCGGCCATCGAGCTCCGGATACTTATTCAGTAAATCCATACCCAGCTGGACGTGTCTCTGATAGGCCCGAAATTCTTTCTTGCGAAACGGGCCGGTCATATTTATGAGTCGCTCCGATAAAAAATTCATTCCTGCATCCGCGAGCAGTGTTCCAAGAAAAAGCACCTGGATATCGCGCTTGCCCAGACCAGTTTCCCGGCCAAGTATGGCCGCCCAAATTGCCGCACGAACGGAATAAACCGCCTGTCCTGACCGGCTGGAATCCGTATTGAGAAGCCAGATCAATGTCTGCGGGTTAGCCAAAATATTGTCAGTCATCAATTCAACGTAATGATTGAGGTAATTTAGTAAAGGTACATCACCGCCACGAAGCTGATCCCCGAACTCTGTCAAATGCTTTATGAGTTGTTCGTAATGCAACAGTGACTTATCTATCTGTTTTTTTATGGTATGTGTTACCGAATAAATTTCCCGATCAACTTTTATTGCAACAGGCGCTTTTACTGCTTTTCGGGCACTACTTAAGATAGTCAGATTATCAACTCGTTGCTGACGCGGTTTGACGCCTTTATTCATGTCAATGATTACGAAGTTGCAGTATTTCTTGAGTATCTCAATATCTCCGGTGCTGCGAATATGAAAACCATCCATGTCGAACGGTGTCTTCGACCAGGCACAGTCGATATCGGAAATGTACATTCCCTTTAACAGTTCATTGGTATTCAGCTCATGAAGATAGTCTGAACCGAAGGGGGCGTCTGCTTTCTGTCCTCTACTCATAGGCTAGAGAGTAGCAGTTTTATTGAAATTTCATGTGAGGAGTCTCACATTCCCCCAAGCTGCTTTTTCATCCGGGAAGCCGGGTGTTGTCCGGCGTTGAACGTAGCCAAAAATGTCCCACAATTACGATGTGAGAAGCAACACAGAAACTACCATTTTAGATCGAAAAAAGCGCCTCCTGTGAGGGCGGCGCTTTTCATTTATCCAGTTTCCACTGAGCGTTCAGGGTTTGTTACTGGGTAACAAATTCCGGGTAGGCTTCCATGCCGCATTCAGAAAGGTCCACACCTTCGGCTTCTTCCTGTTCGCTGACCCTTAGCCCCATTACAAGCTTGATGACAAACCATACGATTCCGCTGGTCACGAAAACCCAGATGAAAATGGTCAGGGCGCCAACGATTTGACCGATGAAAGTCGAACCGTCATTTGTGAGAGGAACGAGCAACAACCCCAACAATCCGCAGCTACCGTGTACAGAGATCGCACCGACAGGGTCATCAATCTTGAGCTTGTCCAGCGAGATGATGCTAAGAACTACTACGATACCACCAATCGCGCCAAACAGAGTCGCAAGCAATGGAGTTGGCGTAGACGGTTCGGCAGTAATTGCAACCAGTCCTGCAAGAGCACCGTTAAGTGCCATTGTCAGGTCAGCCTTGCCGAACATGATGCGCGCAAGAATCAGAGCAGCAACAAGACCACCTGCAGCGGCAGTATTGGTATTAAGGAAAACCATTGCTACAGAGTTTGCACTGGCGATATCACCAAGCTTAAGAACGGAGCCGCCATTGAAACCGAACCAGCCCATCCACAGGATGAAAGTACCAAGTGTAGCCAGAGGAAGGTTGGCACCAGGAATAGCTCTTACGGAACCATTGGCAGCATATTTCCCTTTTCGTGCTCCCAGTAGAAGTACACCGGAGATAGCGGCTGCAGCACCGGCCATATGAACAATACCGGAACCAGCGAAGTCAGAAAAGCCAAGGTCGCCAAGGTTGAACATGCCAAATACGTCAGCACCGTTCCATGTCCATGAACCTTCCATTGGGTAGATGAAACCAGTCATGAATACTGCGAATATCAGGAATGACCACAGCTTCATTCTTTCGGCTACTGCACCAGAGACAATCGACATTGCGGTTGCTACGAAAACCACCTGAAAGAAAAAGTCAGAGGCGTCCGAATAAACAGATCCGCCATCGAACCCTTCTTCGGCAGATGCTGCCAGAGCAGAAGAGACGAGGTCGTCCCCACCGGCGATTCCCGACAACATAAAGCCGCCATCGTACATAATCATGTATCCGCATATCAGATACATCATGCAAGATATCGCAAACAGCGCAACGTTCTTGGTTAAAATTTCTGTAGTGTTCTTGCTTCTTACCAGCCCTGCTTCGAGCATTGCGAAACCTGCCGCCATCCACATGACTAGCGCGCCGCAGACAAGAAAGTAAAATGTGTCCATTGCATACTGCAATTCAAAAATTTGGTTTTCCACCTTGTTTCTCCAATTCCAATGGGTCCTGGATCAGACCTGAAAATAAAAAATATCTACGCTTAAACCGCTTCTTCACCGGTCTCGCCGGTACGAATGCGGATTATCTGCGCCAGTTCGGTTACAAAAATTTTACCATCGCCAATCTTGCCGGTATTGGCTGCCTTGGTGATTGCTTCCAGAGTCTGGTCCAACATGCCAGCAGCAATTGCGACTTCCAGTTTTACCTTGGGTAGAAAATCAACTACGTACTCTGCACCACGATACAGTTCGGTGTGACCCTTCTGTCGCCCGAAGCCTTTTACTTCGGTTACGGTGATTCCCTGAACCCCGATTTCGGATAATGCTTCTCTCGCATCATCCAGTTTGAATGGCTTGATAATAGCCGTGACTAACTTCATTACATTGCTCCTTAGTGTTTGAGCGTGTTGCCCGTATTAGCTCGCTTCGCTTAGTGCCACAGTGAGCTCTGCCCTGCCCTGTCATTGCATTAGTCATGCCATATCTTATTTATTCAATTAAAACAGCGGGATAGAGTTTTTGAGGGTTTCGGTCGCCGATTTCTTATGCCATAGCGCCTGTATTTTGTGCACTAGTAGTGCGAAGCTGCGGTGCTTTCAGGGCTGATACGCACCAAATAGGTGCCCAAAGTCGAAACTGCTAAAAGGCCAGAAGTTTGGAACCCCCGGTCTGACAAGAATTAGAGCCCCTGGGATCAAGCTGCTGCGGAGCTTTGATGATAGAATCATCTTGTTTTGAATAAGGGCTCCGATAGCTGGCATTAGGCAGGCGACGATAAAATGAGTAATAGAAATATTCTTGAAGAACTGAGTGAAAAACTTTCTGCCATACTACCTATGGCAGAAGAGATTCGTGGAGAAGTCCGCACCAAAATAGAGCGGCAGCTCAAGAAGAGTTTTGAATCAATGGATATTCTCAGCCGTGAGGAGTTTGACGCACAGGCGAACAGTCTGCAGCGCGCGGAGCAACGCATTGAGGAATTGGAAGCCAGTCTTTCCCGCTTAGCCAAACGCCTCGATGAAATTGAAGGTCCGTCTGGCTGACAATTTGTTTTTTTTCTTACCTGGCTCTCAATATCAGAAACTATTTTATTACCGACCTGATGAATTGACAGCGCCGGTAGCTGATTGCTTCCAACAAATCTGAACGGTTTATATCTGCTCTATCTCCATAATCGGCAATAGTTCTGGCAACACGAATTACCCGATGGGTTGCTCTGGCTGACATTCCCAGTTTTTCCATGGTGCTTGCCAATGTGCGACGCAACTTTTTATTCAGGTGGCAGATATCCTCCAGCTCCCTGCCGGCTAATTCTGAATTAAGTTTCCCGTTTCGCTTTTGTTGAGTTTGTCGGCAACTGCTTATGCTTTCTCTTATGGCAGCCCAGTCAGTTTTGTCTTCACCATGTTCTAACAGCTCTGCCTGACTTAGGCTCGGTACTTGGATTAGCAAGTCCAGCCTGTCCAATAGAGGCCCCGACAGGCGCCCAAGATAACGATCGATTCTGTCTTCACTGCATCTGCATTGATGCTTGGGGTCGCTGGCATACCCACAGGGGCAAGGGTTCATGGCTGCGATTAACTGAAAATTAGCTGGGAAGGCAGCACTGTAATTGGCCCTGCTAATATTTATCAGGCCGGTTTCCAAAGGCTCTCTTAGCGCGTCCAGAACGGAGGGTTTGAACTCCGGCAACTCATCGAGGAACAAAACCCCGCGATGGGCGAGACTGGTCTCTCCAGGGCGTGCTTTATTACCTCCCCCCACCAACGCCACACTAGTAGATGAATGATGAGGACTGCGAATTGGTCGCTGCCGATAGTTATTACTGTTTATGCTTATCCTCGCTGCGGATTTTACTGAAGCACTTTCCATTGATTCGTTTTCATTCATGGGCGGCAATAAATTCATCAATGCGTTTGCCAATAGTGTTTTACCGCTTCCAGGCGGACCAATCATTAGCAGATTGTGACTTGCTGCCGCTGCAATTTGCACGGCACGTTTTGCCAGCGCTTGTCCTTTTACCTGACGCTCGAAAAAGAAGCCGGTCTTCTCGTTCAAGACTTGTTGGTCCGGCGAGTCCGTCCCTGGCAATTGCTCCCCTGTCGCCAGATGATTAATCAGTTGCAATAAACTGCCTGCACAACAGGCCCGCTTATAATTCACCAGAGCAACTTCCTGCGTGTTTTTTACCGGCAAGATGAGTTTGGCTCCGCTGCGTTTTACGGCAAGTATGGCGGGCACTACACCGTATACCTCCCGCAGGGAGCCGTCGAGAGCAAGTTCCCCCAGTACTTCCGTATTCCGCAGGGCATCCGCTGCAATCTGGTCGCTAGCAATCAGAATACTTAGTGCAATGGCAAGATCGTAACGGCCACCTGCCTTGGGCAGGTTTGCGGGAGCAAGGTTTACTGTGATACGACGGCTGGGGAAATCCATACCGGAATTGATAATAGCGCTGCGGACCCTTTCCTTGCTACCCTTAACAGCAGTTTCCGGCAGGCCCACGATCGCGAAACCCGGTAAGCCATTAGAGAGATGGGTTTCGACTTTGACTTCAATGGCATCGACGCCCAGCAGTGCTCGAGTAGATATAGTTGCCAGAGACATGATTGCCAGTATGATTTATTGTGATCCGTAGAATTTCTGTCTGCTCGTTAAACAAATAGCTCATTAAGGGGAAATACTCAAATCCCGGGCAAAAAAAATGAGCTGCGAGCAGCTCATTCTTCGATCTTGCCTTGTTTGTCTAAAACAAGTACAGCAAAGTATTTTATTTGCTGCTATCTACCATATAGGCAACAAGCGCAGCCAGGTCTTCGTCCGTGCAAGTGAAGCACAAGCCTTTAGGAGGCATTGTGTTAATGCCGTTGATTGCGTTTGCAACTACAGCGTCCATGCCTTTTTCCAGTCGAGATGCCCATGCGTCTGCATTACCAGGGCCAACCTTTGGCGCGCCAGCAGCACCAGTGCTGTGACAGGCAAAGCAGGATGCCATGTAAGTTGTTTCCGCATTGAAACCATCAGTCAACTGAGCCAGTTGAACAGACTGTTGGCTATTGTCTGCGAAGTTAGAAGTTGCAAGCAAAGATGCTGCAATAATCAAAGTTGATTTGATTAGTGGTGTAGCCATTTTCTTAATACTTAACACTGTTGTGCTCCTTGATACTTAATGTTTATCTAACTGTACTTTTGTTTAAAATGCTTAGGTTTCTTTTCAGAAACCCTGTTTACATGCTTTAAAAATTTCCAGAGACTAGCCTACTATCAGCATGTGTCCGGTTGTTTTGCTGGTTTTTCCTCTGGCCTATTGATTGACCATATAGTCTACGAGTGACCTGAGGTTTTCATCAGTACAGGTCATACATAATCCTTTGGGTGGCATGGCGTTAACACCGTTGATGACATTCGCCATCAAAGTGTCCATACCTGCTTCTAGTCGTGGCGCCCATGCATCTGCGTCACCCAGCTTTGGTGCGCCGGCTGCTCCTGCACCGTGACAGGCGAAACAGCTCATTTGATAAGTACTTTCTACATCGAAGTCACTCACTGCTGCCGCTACTTCTGCCACAACTTCGTTAACTGCTTCTTCAACAACTTCAGTCACCGCTTCTGCGGCCTGTTCAACAACTGCTGCCGTGGTAGACATGGTAGATGAAGATGAACCTCCGGCTATGGATCCTACACAGGACTCGCCCGCCAGACATACCTGAGCCACCGGGCGGATATTGTCTTCAACGGATTGTGCCGAGGCAGTTCCGCTGAGCACTAGAAATAATGAAGCGGGTATCAGGCCCATTAGGCCAAAACGATTTTTTGCAGTCTCTGAAAACACAGACAGTTTCCTCTATAAGTTAATTCCGGGATAAGATCTTCGGAACCTGATTTCGTGCTATAGCTTACCTATTTTTTACTGAATGCTAGCTTAATATTGAGTAAATAGGCCGAAAATACAGGGCTCCGGAAAAAAATTGCGGGCAAATTATACCGCTAAATTCCCCCCGCTGGAATAAGGGATTCGGGGCATCCCCGGGGTGAAATCGGGCGATTTAAGGTGCTGCAGCGGGATTGATGGTCAGATTCAGGGGTATCTGGTTGAAATACAGCTCTTCCGGGTCATTCGCCAACCCGTAGCCGGTATAAAAGTTCACTTCTATCTGTTGTATGCCTAAATCGGCGGGTACCAGATTGTTGGCTAATGTGATGGATTGCTCGGCTGAGAGCTCCAGATTACGGTGTCTCACGATAAGGCCTGGATTGACAACCGAATCAACAAATTCACTGTTTTCATTGAGAAACAGTATCTGCTCCCCAACCACGGCGGCTACCACCAGAAACCCAGATTGGCCAACATGATCGCTGTCTACATCGATGGTTGCTGATATATCCAGAGACTGGTTTGCGCTGAACTGGTTACCAAAGCTCTGTCCATTGTCGGCGCTGATCCCGCCACTAAAAGTAGCACTGGCAAAGCCGCCATTGAGGCTGGCGCTGCTTCCGAGACCTGCTCTGTGCTGACTGCTATAAGACGCGTTCAATACATAAGCTCCTAGATTGCCACATTCTTCCTTAACCGGAATATCGAAGGTGTTGCTCAGCAAGAAATAGCTTCCGGGTTGCAGTGTGGTGCTAAGAGTCGAATCGCACTGGTCGGTTGATTTGTCATCATAGGCCAGATAACGAAGGTCCTGATCCGCAAGTATCAATACAGAATCGAGATTGCTGGAAGTCATGGAAAAACTTACCGTGGTAGCGCTGTCCAGTTCAAAGGCATAAAGATCGATGAAGCTGGTATCCCCTTCTCCGACGGTCATTTCTTCTACTGTGCAATCGGAACTTGCCAGACTGTCGCTAACACTTCCAAAGCGCAGTTGCTTGATGCTGCATTTTTCGAGGCCGCTATAGAGTGCTTCAACTCCGGCAATATCGTCTTCGGTAATACGATCGATGTTGCCAATCCTGGTAGACATTATAGTAGGCACCGTATCATCGTGACCCAGACCTATGACATGGCCCAGTTCGTGGAGCGCAACGCGTCGAAAGTCGATACCGGGAAAGCCAAATCGCCCGAAGCGTCCGTCATAGACATTAAAATTTTTTGACTCATTTATTACGATATCGGCTTCCGTTACTGCGAGCGGTCCGAGGATCTGGGATTGAAAAGAACGAATGGCAACAGCGAGGGTGCTGTCCTGAAATTCCGAGCCACATAACTCGGAGGTAAAATCCACGCTGTTCAGACCGTCAGTTAGACAAGGGTCCAGATCCTGATCGGCTAGAACAAAATTGAATCGCGTCCCTTCGTTCCAATCATTCAGGGCCGCAACAAACGCCGTATTCCAACTAACACCGGATGCCGAGCTTCCCTGCATGTTTACATGGAACTCGGTAGTGGCACCAAACCATTTGCTGCCGTCAATGTCATAGCCATAGAGGCTTTTGCACCACAACAAGGAATGAAGCAGCAGGGGGACTAGCAATTTGTAATGTTGTGCTTGCATAAATAAGGTCTTGGCGTTCAGGTTCCTTCTTTAGAAGACCCGAATACTATCTATTACTTTCCTTTTTCGATACGTTCCTTTTCAATACTTGCCTTTTCAGTACTTGCCATTTCATTCCGTAATCTGCGAAATCTGACTATGGTTCTCGATAGCTTCCGTCCTGTATGGCTCGCCACCAGTCTTCGTTTTGCAAATACCAGTCTACCGATGCGTTAAGGCCGGAATCGAAGTCCTCTACCGGGCTGTATCCCAGGCCATCCATGATCTTGCGGGCATCGATTGCATAACGGGTGTCGTGACCCGGGCGATCGGTAACAAAGGTAATCAGTGATTTCGCCGATTCGCCTTTGGCGCAAGGCGAGTCAGGGAAACGCGTAGCCAATTGCGGCTCGTCTGCGAAGCGCTTGTCCAGCAGCTCACACAATAGATTTACTACATCAATATTGGTCCATTCGTTGTTACCGCCAATATTATAAGTCTCACCGTGCTCGCCATTATTGATGACCAGCTCGATGCCTCTGCTGTGATCATCTACATAGAGCCAGTCGCGAATTTGCTTGCCATCACCATAGATTGGCAATGCATCACCGTTGAGGATATTCAGCATGCACAGGGGAATAAGCTTCTCGGGAAACTGCAGTGGCCCATAGTTGTTTGAACAATTACTGGTGGTGACTTTCAATCCGTAGGTGTGATGATAGGCCCGCACCAGATGATCTGCTGACGCCTTACTCGCTGCATAAGGAGAGTTAGGTGCGTAAGGGGTCGTTTCACTAAACGCTGGGTCGTCGGCCGCTAGCGTGCCATAGACCTCATCGGTTGATACATGATGGAACAGATGCTGATCTTTACCTGCTTCTTCCAGCCAGCATTTTTTCGCGGCCTTTAGCAGAGTGTGTGTGCCCACAATATTAGTGTCGATAAAAGCATCAGGGCCAGTGATGGATCTGTCCACATGACTTTCGGCGGCAAAGTGAACAATAGTATCGATATCGTGATCTTTTAGCAGAGACTCAACTAAAGGCTGCTCGCAAATGTCGCCTTTTACAAAAGTGTATCTGTTCTGACCTTCGAGAGAATCAAGGTTGGCTTTGTTACCTGCATAAGTCAGGGCATCGAGCACCACGATCTGATCGTCGTCATTTTTCTGGTGCCAGTACTTTACGAAATTCGCGCCGATAAAACCTGCCGCACCAGTTACTAGGATTTTCTTCATTACTGCCTTCTGCCTTTTATATCTATTTTTTGTATTCCTACTGGGCTTTTAATGCGGCGATTACCGTCGCCAGCTGTTGTTGCCATTCTTGCAGGTCACTTTGCTGTACAGGCTCTGTACTAAAAGCCCGAACAGCTTTTTCTCGGTTAAGAACACTGTAAGCCGGCCTTGCCGCCGGGGTCGGAAATTCTTCTGTGGTTATGGCGTTAAGCTTCGCTGCAATTTCCAACAAGCCCGCCGCCCGTCCCTGTTGCTGAATTTCCTCGGCAAAGTCGAACCAACTCATCTCGCCGCCATCGCACCAGTGAAAAACCCCGGCTTGCGGGCCCTGTTGGATGATAGCAAAAATGAGCTTGGCCAGTGAGTGGGTAGAAGTTGGAGAACCGATTTGATCGGCTACTATGCCTAGCTGCTCCCTGTCTGCCATCAGTGACAGCATGGTCTTGACAAAGTTTTTGCCGTGCTCCGAGTACAACCAGGATGTACGGATTATACAGCTAAATTCAGGCAGCAGCTTTTGCAAAGCCTGCTCCCCCGCAAGCTTGCTCTCACCATAGACGCCCAGAGGGCCTGTTGCAGCATTCTCTTTATAGGGGCTATCTGCAGATCCGTCGAAGACAAAGTCTGTTGAAATATGAATGAGCCAGGCAGCACTTTGCGATGCCCAGGCTGCCAGATTCTCTGCACCTTGCTGATTAACCGCAAAGGCGGCATCCCTGTCATTCTCGGCACCGTCAACTGCGGTATAGGCTGCGGCATTAATAATGAGATCAGGTTTGGATTCACCTAGAGCTTTTGACACGCTATCCGGCTCGGTAATATCAAGCTGCTGGCGAGAAAGAGCAGTCAGGGTAGAAGTTCGGGCAAGTACAGAGCCTGTCCACAGAGCTGTCAGGGTCTTACCCAACTGACCATCGGCACCGGTAAGCACTATTCGCTTAAACTTGCTGCGCTTAAGATTACGGGGCTCGGAATGTTCAGATATCGGGTTCACGGGTTCTAGGCTCGAGGTTTTGGGCTTACGGCTCTGAGCTCATAAATAGACAGCCCTGAGCTTACGAATAGATAGCCGCCTCAGCAAGGGTTTTTCCATTACGGTCTTTTTCCGACAACAACGGGCTGTCATTAACAAGCGGCCAGTCGATGCCTACGGACTCATCACTCCATAGCAGACAATGGTCATCTTCTGGATGATAGTAGTCGGTGCACTTGTAGTAAAGCTCCGCCGACTCGCTCACCACATAGAAGCCATGGGCGAAGCCCGGCGGCACCCAGAGTTGGCGCTTGTTCTCGGCGGAAAGGAAGTCGCCAACCCACTTACCGAAGGTCGCAGAGTCTTTTCGCATATCGATGGCAACGTCGAATACCTCGCCGGAGACAACTCGGACAAGCTTTCCCTGGGGCTGTCTTAACTGATAGTGCAGGCCGCGCAGCGTGCCCTGTAGCGAGCTGCTCTGATTGTCCTGCACGAAGCGGGCGTCTATGCCGTGATCCCGAAACCAAGCCTCGCGAAAAGTTTCCATGAAATAACCACGGGCATCGCCATGCACGGTGGGCTCGAGGAGGAATACATCGGGGATAGCGGTTTCTATTATTTTCATGGGAGTTTAACTTCGCGCCCGGATTCCTGGTTCAATGTCTGTGCTTAAGGAGTTGAAGAAGATACTGCCCGTAACCACTCTTACCCAACGATTTCGCCAAACGCGTGAGTTGGCTGCCGTCGATAAACTTCTGCCGGTAGGCGATCTCTTCCGGACAGGCGATCTTCAATCCCTGCCTCTCTTCCAACACCCGTATAAAGTTCGCAGCGTCTAACAAAGATTGTATGGTTCCGGTATCCAGCCAGGCCGTGCCGCGATCGAACAGCTCTACCTTCAGCGCTCCGTGCTGGAGATAGACCTTGTTAACGTCCGTTATCTCCAACTCCCCTCGCGCCGATGGCTTGATAGACTTGGCGATATCGACGACGTCGTTATCGTACATATAAAGACCGGTAACCGCGTAATGCGACTTCGGGCTTTTCGGCTTCTCTTCCAGGCCGATGGCGTTGTTCTGCTCGTCCAACTCCACCACGCCATAACGCTCGGGATCGTTTACGTAGTAGGCGAAGATGCTGGCGCCCTCCTTCTGATCGACCGCATTCCTGAGCGTGTCCTCGATGCGATTGCCATAGAAGATATTGTCGCCCAACACCAGGCAGACGCGGCTATCGCCGATGAATTCCTCACCAATCAGGAATGCCTGAGCCAGGCCCTCCGGCTTCGGCTGCTGCCGGTAGCAGATATTCAGCCCCCACTTCTTTCCGTCTCCCAGCAGCGCCTGATACGCATCGGCATCTTCGGGAGTGGTGATGATGAGTATCTCGCGAATGCCCGCCTGCATAAGCGTCGACAGCGGGTAATAGATCATAGGCTTGTCGTACACTGGCACGAGCTGTTTGCTGACTACCATTGTCATGGGGTGCAGGCGGCTGCCACTGCCTCCGGCGAGGATTATTCCTTTGGTCATGTGGTCTCTTCTTACTTCCTGAAAAATAATTGTACGATATGAATTAGCTATTCGGCGTTACTAAGCTTTCCACAATTTCCGGCAGCACCGCATACAAGTTGTCCCGTGGATTAAATCCCAAGTCCCCGCAGATAGCAGCGTTATCAAAAAGATTGTCCATGGTGAGGTTGCGGTAGGTTCTTCTACTAATACTTCCCTTACGCAGTCCCAATCTGCTGAATAACCCGGCCAGCGCCGAGGCGGCATATAATACCATAGGCGGGGAGCGCCACCCTGGCATTTGTCTGCCCAATGCCGCGTAAATGGCCGATTCGATCTCAGAAATTGAGTAAGCTGCGCCGTCGGTAACCGTATAGGTCTTGCCGTTGGCCTCTGCCGACATCGCCGCCTGAATGATCGCTCTCGCCAGATCTTGGGAACCAACCAGAGAAACGCGATTGGACAACAAAGGGAGAGGCGGCAGTGAGCCCCGGATAATCATGGAGATCATGGAAGCTATGTTTCCCTTCATGCCGACTCCGTAGACGTTAACTGCGCGCAGTATGACTGCCTCTAACTGGCCCTTTTGCGCAGCTGCGATTAACTCTGCCTCCACTGCCAGCTTTCCTTCTCCGTAGGCAGTAACATCACCCTGCCTGGTCTCGGCGGCGTGGGCGAGGCTACTGCTAAGCAGCACCATACGGCGTACTTTTTGCTTTGACGCGGCAGAGACCAGGTTTGTAACGGCCCGCACGTCGGGGTTTACTTCTACCTCGGCCGAAACAGCGGCTACGTGGGCCTGACCTGCCAGATGTAAGACGATATCTATGTCTGCGCAGGCTTTCAGCAGGCCTGTCTGACTATTCAGATCAGCTACGATAACCTCAGCCTGAAGCTCTGCGGGCAGGCAATCACTTCTGTGCGCATCACGCAGCAAAACTCGGGTATCCCAGTCCTCTGCTAGCAGTAGTCGACAGAGTGCCTGGCCAATGAATCCGGAGGCCCCGGTTACAAGCACTCTTGGTCTGGTAGAGTCGATAGCGTCGGTTTCCAATATTAGATGTACTCGCAGCTTGGTCTCTCGAGGTCTTATTCTGTCCTATCTGCCTGACTAAAGAAACGCCAACCATGGGTATTGAAGAAACGTATTCCGGAGCTTGCAAACATCTTGAGGTGAGCCCAGCCTTTCTTCGCGGCGTGGCCTCCGTCGTGTTGGATTCGCATTGCGGGCACATAAGCTACTTCGGCAATCTTTCCCAGTCGCAATGACAGATCGAAATCTTCGAAATAGAGAAAATAGTTTTCGTCGAATCCACCAACTTTCTGAAAGACCTCGGTGCGAAACAGCATGAAGCAGCCACTGACTAGGAGAATATTAGAGCTGGGCTTATCTTCGGCAAGGTCATGCATCTCGAATCGCGCAAGACGTTTCTTGAAGAGCCCCTTGGCGATATTGGGTAAGAGCCCTCGAACTATAAATGTCTGAACAGAAGGATATCGTTTACAGAGATACTGCTTGCTGCCGTCGGCATACTCGGCGTAGGGGCTGGCCAACGCAATGTCTTTGTTACACTCGAGAAAACCCAATCCGATCGACAGGCACTCTTCTTGCACTCGAATGTCGGGGTTCAGTATCAGGTGATATTTGCTTTCGAGTTCTTTTAGAACAAGGTTATGTCCGCGACCATAGCCAATATTTCCATGGCCTTGAATGAGCCTCAGTTCAACCTGTTGCTCCTCCAGCGCCTGCGCCAGATCGCTAAAAATATCCAGCGTCAGTTTCTGCTGCTCAGAGTTATCGATGAGGTAAGCCACTATCTGAGGCAATTCGACTGCACCACGCAGTTCACGAATCGATTCGTGTAGAGACGTTACCAGCACCCCCAGTTCCAGCTCTGAAGAATCGAAGCAGACTATTGAAATCGAGAGAGAGGGGGAACATTCATTTGGCACGTGGTGTTCGCTCGAGAATTTGCCTGAGGATAACTATTGCGCTACCAATCGATCGCCGAAAGGCGTGGAGATGACGCGCATACCCTCGGGGACGTCCTCAGGATTAATCCGGCGCGGTGTGAACCTGGCGGCGTTACCTGCCCGTTCTTCGTCCTGCGCTGCCGCGCCATTACGTAGCGTCTCGAAGGGGTTCTCTGGTTGGTCCTCGACACTCTCAATCAGCTCATCTGGAGGATTCACGTAGGACAATGGTACGCTTGTCGGCAAAGTCAGCCTGGCTATATTGGCCGCGTCATTGCAGCTAACGCCCTGTGCTCTAAATCTAATACAAGGGCTGTTATCCGGATACCGAATCGAGATATTACCCGCAGCCACATCGACAATGCTGTAGCTACTATAATCGGGTATAGGAGTATTTCCGTTGGCGCCTACTCTAACGATAATTGTCTCGCCGCCCCTGGGTTTCACCATCGCAGAATAGTTATCCCCATGCCTGCTGGTACCTATTAGTGTAAAGGGAGGTTCAGATGTAGTCTCTCTGGATTCGCGATTTGGCCGCGCTGGAGGTCTTCTTGTGTTTACGGCAGAAACTTCGACCGGTTCAAACAAAGTAAGATCCTGTTGATTGGCTTGAGTATCCATAACTTGTCCTTGCAATTGGGCAGGTACAGTATTTGAGTATGTGAATACGGCTGCAGTCACTATCGTGAAGGATATAATCTTTTGTTTCATGATAAATTCCAACAAAGTGCTATTCGGTATTCGGCCAGCCGAGGGTTTCAGGGCAACCACTACATCTGACGCAAAAACCCAAGCAATAGTTTGGCTTATTTCGAATCTAATGGCTACCGGAAATTCCTAGCATGGGTCAAATTTGCCTAATAGCCGTTCGCACCTGAGCTGTTATCCCGGCCATGTTCCGTAGAAGCCGACAGTAGACGACTCGAACATGGTTATATCCTCCCCGAGGCCATTTGAGCTTTAGGGTGTTTAAGGCCGTTAATCACTCGGCCCGCAAACACGATATTGACCAAATTTTCTAGACCGAGGCCTGGTCACATAGGCTCTTTGAGCACGCCTCGCTCCTCGTAGATCTGATAGACTCATGCGACCTGTCCGATTCGATCCGGACATACTTTTTACGCGCATGCTCGACAGCGCCTATTAACGATTGTGATCAAGAGTTGCGCTGCGCATTTGCGTCAATGCGAGGCACGGAGATGAAGAAGGGAGCGTTCGCGCGGTCGATCGCTAGGTGCAATATCACGGCACGCGACAAGCCACCTAGCATATTTGCGACTTCAGGACTTACTAAGTCAAAGGTGTTCTCTTCATAAACATAGGCATCAATCGAATTCGCATCCACTTTACTATTCCTCCGGAAGAAGCGATCTTTGCTTAGCTTCCTAAAGGAAGCCTGCCTCAGCAACTCCTTGCTACCAAGAGCATCCCCATAGTTCTGCAATCTGCGGCACTTCCCAGGATCTAGGGTGTTGGTGCTTTGCTTATTTGCATTTGCCATTAGTTCGACTCCTAAATATAGGCGGCCTAATTGGAGCGCGCGACGCCCATCAGTGATTGGACAAAAAAAGGGCGCAAGCCTTGCGAAACCAGTTAGATCTTTTCTTTTTCCGGTAATTTCAAAAGTATATAGTCCCCATTACCGCGTGCGAGGCCGAGGGTAGGTAAGTGTTAGAAAGGGCTTGGTCAGCTTTGGCCAGAATCTGATCATAGAATGAGCCTGTTGAACAAAGCGTCTCTATATGGCGAATCATATGGATCCGCTTGTAATTCGCCGAGGGGTAGATTTGGCCATCTGCCTTTATGTCGTGCGCGAACTCTCCTCATCTCAGCCTGAATATCGCCCTACTATAATAGTTGCATAACTTCTTGCTCAGGTCTTCCCTGTGCTTGAGCCGGTTCCCATTTAACGCGCCATTTGGACATGACGGGACGCACGTTGACCTTTTCCGAAACCAAATACGATTAAACCTAGCTGAGA
>Ga0315322_10000192_pt1 | contig 42729 bp, 37 predicted proteins | sample M110021515metaG_FD_203461 | JGI IMG/M metagenome (GOLD analysis project Ga0315322, IMG submission 203461) | Ammonia-oxidizing marine archaeal communities from Monterey Bay, California, United States - M1 100m 21515 | ecosystem: Environmental > Aquatic > Marine > Intertidal zone | place: USA... | reverse complement strand
ATTTAGCGGATTGATATCGCGATGGAGAAAGTCCTCAGCATGAATCTTTCCGAGGCCTCTTAATATAGGAATGAGAATGTTCTTTAGTTCTTGCTCGGACAGAGAGCCTTTGCGCTCTAGATACTCCGAGAAAGTGTCTCCCTCGGCATACTCCATGACGATGTAACCGGTGCCATTGGCTGAGAACGAGCGATAGACTTTAACGATGTTTCGATGGTCAAACTTGGCAAGTGTACGGGCCTCTGCCAAAAAGCGTTCCAGGCCCCAATCGAATTCTTCCTGAGCTTCTGTTGAATTGGCGACAACTGTTTCACCTGACTCCCTGGTCGCAAGACCTCTGGGCAAGTACTCTTTAATCGCGCAACCCCGGTCCATATTGTTATCGAAAGCCAAATAGGTAATTGCAAAACCACCGCTGCCAAGCTCACGAACCAATTCATATTCCTGAATATGGTAGGAAGAAGGCAATGCTTGTGGGTGTGCACTCATAAGGTATAACCTGACTAATTAAGAGCTTTCTTTATCCAAGCTTTTCTATTTCCAAAATCTTCCAATAACAGAACTTTCTACGCACTAATATATCTAGTTTACAGTTACTGTGCCTTCACTATTCACGTTAAAGCGAATCAATAATGGCTTATCGCCGTCTGTTGAAATAGTTGTGGTAGGTATATCGAGCTTGCCATTCTGATGGAGCAGAGAGCCACGAACATCGGCCGGGGAGCTATCGCGCTTGGAAAACATATTGGCATACACTTCATAGTCACCGGGGATCGCAGTGGGGCTTAGCCAAATTTCATTACCTGGGCCGGTGGTATTGTCTTCCTCCAGCGCGGCGTCCGAGCCGGGAAAACTGTCATCGGCATAGTAATACTCATTCCCTCTAGGATCGATCACATGTAAGTCCACATCATCGGAGGTTCCCCAGCTAATTACCACCAACACAAATGTTTGCTGCAGGGCTGCCTGACAGTTTTCAAATTCGTCTTCAATGGTATCCAGCGTAGTGGTGCAGGCACCGAGCTCTTGCTCGACGGATTCGATCTGGGTAATCGATGCCGCCAGAGAAGCTTCCAGCTGATCTATCTGCTCTGCGATTTCGGCTCGTACTTCAGCAACACGTTCCGGTGAATCACCGGTATTGGGGAAGAATGGAAATAGAACTACCGTGATGAGCATGAATGCACCGAGAGCCGAAGCAAACAAGTCCAGAGCGGACATGCTAAAAATGTTTATTTCCCTACTTCTTCTTTTCATATCCCTTTCTTCTGTTTCTTCTTGTCAATTGGCAGAATTTCTCCAATTTCTGTTTTATATTGCTATTCCAGCTCGATAGAGTAAGTCACGACAGTAGTATTGTCCTGATTCGGCTTGTCTTCTTTTTCTACGGCCTCGATAAGCTTCGCTGGAGTTTGCAGATAAGCCTCGTTTTTATTGTCGTTAACTATTTTGGCTATTTTCTTGTCTGACAAAGTTTGCAAACCATCTGAAGAAATTACGATGATATCTTCAGCCTGCAGCTTGATCGGCTTCTCTGAAGCGTCAACCAAATCGATCTCATCGCCCATTACTGCGGAGCGAAGCGCGTTGCGCTTCGGATGCATCTGCATGTCCTCGGCAGTAATTCTTCCTGCATCAACCAGCTCCTGAAGAACCGGTGCCATTGAATGGTCTTCATTCACCCTCTTTAACTTGCCCTTTCTAAAAAGCCACATGGGGGAATCACCCACACTAATCCAGTGCAACTGACCGTTTGCCACAACAGCAGCAACTACCGTTGTACCCATGCCATCGAGAACATGATCTTCGACAATAGATGTGGCGAGGTGATCATTGGCTTTTTTCAAAGCCTCAGAAAGTCTCTCCGGAATCCCACCTTCGGCTTGCTCATAGCTATCTATAAGAGTTTCTGCAACTATCTTGCTGGCCTGCTCGCCTGCCGCATGTCCTCCCATACCGTCTGCCACAACCAGTAATGTATGTTCGCTTTCCTTCGCCGCTGACGCACGATCATCGAGGATGCCATAGTCATCTTCCTGATAGTCACGCCCGCCCTGAGATTGCATTGCTGCGAATCGATCGCTGGGAGATCTCATTTCTTGCTAGCATCCTTGATATCGTTCCAGTCGAATGATTCACCGCATAAGGGCACGAACATCAAACGGGTGTCGCCCACACTAATCTCTGCTCTTCCTTCTATTACGGTCGGCACCAGAACCGGGTCATCGCCCAGATAGGTTAAGCCACCACCGCTGCCGTGCTGTAAATAGAACTTTCTGCCTCTAGGGTCATAGGTGAGAATTGCGTGTTCCTTTCTCGATATCTGCTTGTCGCCATAATCCAGATTGACCTTTGCGCCAGCACCCCTACCAATGGAATTGGTGCCATAACTACAGGACAGAACGTTTCCTGTTCCGGGACCTTCGATTACAGCCAACCAGGCAACCACCGGCTCATTGCCTACATCTTCGTCGAGGCCATCATCGGCTTCCCTGCTAAACAATTCTGTTTTCTCATCATCAGTGCTTTTTGATTTTCTTGCTTCAGCCTTGACTTTGCCTTTGCCAATTTTCTTGGTGGCATCTCCGGACTTGCCTGTGGCTTCATCCTTAACCGCAGCATCCGCTTTTGGCTTTTTGGTAGGAGCCTCGAAGGAAGAACTCTTTAAATCAGTCTGTTCACCATCCTGAATTCGTCTGGTGCGCTCTTCAATTATTTTCCCATCGGGGCCGCGGTAAATAGGCATGACAAGTTTTACTCTTCTGTTCGTTGACTACTTTTCGTAAAGTCGGTTAATTAGATTGTCCAGACAATACTGCCCGGATTGGTTAAGCGACATCTCTTCCCTGCCCTGGGCGATATGCAGAGCAAACATGAGAAACGCCGACTGAATAAGTGCTAGCAAGGTTGTATAAAACGCCACACCCAAACGACCTGAAATTTCCGCCAGCAGTGTAGGGTCTTGCGGATTTTCAACACTGGCCGCGTAATCCAATGCAAACGCGATACCCACTACCGTGCCAATAAAGCCGAGAGTGGGAATTAGCCAAACCAGATAACGCAGCATATTATATTTAAGCTCTAATTCATGCTGAAACAATTCGAGGGATGAATTAAATAGTGAGTTTGATTGATCTACCGAGCGACTGGCTTGAAACTGCAAAATGACTCTCTTGATAATGCGTTGTAGAAATAACCCCTGGCCGCCATCTTCCGGTTTTACTTTTGCGTAAACCGCACCCAAATCCTCCGCCCGCAACATGGACGATTCATCTTCGGGCAAATAATGTCTTTCGATCTCTGCCAGCTCTACGTTTGACTGACTAAAACGAACCCATAGTTCTCCACAACCAATAAAAAACATAATCCACATAACGTTTTGAATGGTAAACGGATACACAAAACCATCAGTATGGCGATCCAGCAGAAATGCTCCCGCTCGGGAATCAGGGCTGGACAAAATAAAACTCAGCGCCGCCACCACAGCAACCCCAATCACAAGACTTATCCCCATTACTTTGAGGCGGTGATTTATCTCATTCGATTGATTATTAGTATTTTCCATTCTTGTCTGTCACCCTTTTTCTGACTCGCTACCCCGACTCACATTCCTGACTCACATTCCTGACTCACTTTCTTGAATCAGGCTCTTTTTCGACGTGTAATGTTCAATTAGTTTTCATCACTAATGATTCCACCGGATACATCTCTCCTGACCGGTCCGTCTGGCAATGCATCCTGAGGAGTTGATTCTATTCTTTTGCCCTTCTTACCTTGGGCTGAATTTCCTGAAGCCAGGATCTCATCAATCATCGAAATCAGCTGCTGAACGCTGGTGTGATATTCGCCAAAGCACAGATTATCCACCTGATCGACAAATGTTTGCTTTATCAGTTTCTTATCGTTGCCATCGAGCAAATAGGTGCCGCCGCTACTGCCACAGTCTGTCAGGTAATACTTACCTTCTGCTGTGATCACCATCTCAGCATGGGTACGTGATACCGTGGAATCGTCGAGCTGAATGTCCGAATCTGCACTGCGCCCGATGGTGTAAGAGCTAATTTTTGTCATAAAGCAATTCCGCTTTTTTTATTATTCTGATGGGAGCCGCTCGATTACACCGAATGCGAGCAATTTTTTCAGGCAATCAACCGCTTCGGACTCATCCAGGCCAGAAAAATCCGCAAGGCTGAATTGATTTCCTGACAGACTTTTCTCAACTCCAGAAAGCGCCGCCGTCGCAAAGTGGACATCACCGCCGCCACAAATTACCACGACCTCATCGCTTTCATTCATTCTCAGTAATGCCTGACTATCACTGCGTCTGCGAAATTGATCTTCTGCCGATATTTCGGCAAGTTCGGCTAATACTCCGCCACTAAAATCTGCGCGTCTACTGCGAACAAACTGATCTACAAACATTTCAAACACTTCATCGAATTTAGCTTCTTTACTGAACTCTTCAACCAGTTCGGAAAAATAGCCGCGAGCTTTCTCTAGATCATAGTCCTCTTCCGCGAATCCTGGTGGAAGTGAGCTTCTAAACTTTGGATTTGTGAGTGCAACCTGCGAAAGTGCCTCAAGCATTAAGTCTGCCCAACTCTTTACTATCATTCCAACAGTAATATGAAGAGAAGGCTCATCTCCTATAGCTGAGGCATCGTGCATTAGGCCGCGAGGAATATAAACACAATCTCCCGCGTTAAGAACAAATTCTTCCACCACTTCGCCGGACTCATGCTGATTCGGGCGAAAATTCTCACCCCGATAAGGGTTGTCGATTGGCTTGCGATACAGTTTCCAGTTTTTTGAGCCGGAAATTTGCATAACAAACACATCGTGATCATCGTAATGTGTGTCGAAGCCACGATTGTTGGCTGGTGTTAAGTAAATATTAGTTTGCACCTGAGTGCTGAAGATTTTTTCCAGCGCGCGGCAAAAACTCGATAGCGTTGCATTTGCCAGGTGCAGTTGAGGCAGAATTATAGTTGCGCCCTGCTGGAAATGCCTGATTACGGCGCCTCGGTCGATATTGCCATTTCCAAAAGTAAAATTTGAGCGGTTAATAGGCGGATCGCTACGAGCCATGCGCAGTGCTTCGGGAGGCAATTCCGAGTTTGCAATCAGATCATCAATAAACTCTAAGCTAAGCAAGTCGGAGAATCGTTGCGGATCATTATGCTCGCAACGCAGTGCACAATTCTCATGAACCTCGGAGAAAAATTCGTCTCGCGAAGTATCACCGATCATGTACTTCAGGGCATCCTCAGCCCAGGGATATGAGGAACTCATTTATTTGCCGCCAAATAGCTTTAACCGCTACTTTTCAATTCTAGCTTTTTCACCAGATGGCTTTTGCTCGCCGGAGCTGGACAAGTTCTTGCTAACTATTTCTTTTGGACGCGTATCATTCACTTCAACAACTCCTCGACCATTACCTGCATTGTCGATGGGGTCTGAATCCGTAAGTCCGGTACCTGTATCGCCTCTACCGTTACCCGCACTGTCATTGGCATCGGAATCTGTGAATCCGGTTCCGCGACCATTACCTGAGGAATCATTGGCATCGGAATCGGTAAAACCACTTTCACCTCTGCCGTTACCGGCACTGTCATTGGCGTCGGAATCTGTTACGCCGGTTCCACGACCATTACCAACTTCATCATTGGCATCGGAATCGGTAAACCCGCTTTCGCCTCTGCCGTTACCGACACTGTCATTGGCATCGGAATCTGTTACGCCGGTTCCACGACCATTACCAACCTCATCATTGGCATCGGAATCAGTAAACCCGCTTTCGCCTCTACCGTTACCGAGACTGTCATTGGCATCGGAATCTGTTACGCCGGTTCCACGACCACTACCAACCTCATCATTGGCATCGGAATCAGTAAACCCGCTTTCGCCTCTGCCGTTACCGGCACTGTCATTGGCATCGGAATCAGTAAACCCGCTTTCGCCTCTGCCGTTACCGGCACTGTCATTGGCATCGGAATCTGTTACGCCGGTTCCACGACCAGCGCCCGCAGAGTCATTGGCATCAGAATCTGTTATGCCCGCTGAGCCCCGACCATTCCCTGCGGCATCATTGGCATCGCTGTCGGTCAGACCTGACCGGCTACCCCTGCCGCCACCTAGTGGATCATTGGGATCTAAATCATTAACTCCGGCTGACGCGCAGCTGGATATGATACCCATACTGCCGGTTGCGACGGTGCCTGAAACCAGTTTCAGGAAAGATCTTCTTTGTAGGAGCTTCTTGGCTGCCATATCTTCCGATCCTCAATCCTAGATTTATGTTTTTGCAAGTTCCAAAGAATAACATGTCCACCATAAAGCTCAAATCTATCGATTTTCCAACTAGTTAAGCTATCCTGATTTAAGTTTGCCACTGTGCTCTAACACGAGAGCACAATTAAGAATATGGACCTACAAGAACAGGAAAAAATCGATTCCATAATTGCCAATTACTGGGTAAAACACACCGATGAATCCTATTTTGGAGAAACTTACTGGCTCACCAACCCCATTATCAATGGTCGATATCAGCTCAAAAGCTGGCGGCCCCAGTCACGCGCTTCGCCAGCTTCACCGGAAATAAAGACATATACTGCAGTCATGGAATCCACGGATTCCGCAACTGCATTAATCACTTTAGCTATGATCATGTTCATAATCATTCCCTGATTCACAAGGATTAATTGCTCATATACTTTGTGTTAGAAAGTGCTGCTAACAAGCAATTTCAGCAAATCCAAATTCTCAAAAAATAACAGGCAAAAAAAAGCCGGCTGATAAGGCAGTCGGCTTAACGTCGATGACACCAGATTGAGGAGAGTGTCAATGCATGTTCAAGTTTCCAGGTTTAGAACCTAGAAGTTCCACATTAGTCGAGCATAAATATTTCTTCCCAGGCCAGGCATTCTGTCGCGCATGGCGATATCAGGATTGAATGCTCGATTGTATCCAGCCAGGTGATCTTCATAGTCTTCGTCGAACAGGTTCTCAACACCCAGGCTTACTTCAACATCGCTTGAGACATTGATTCGTCCATTAAGATTGAAGATTGTGTAGCCGTCGGTTTGCTGTTCAAGATTAGTGTCGGACACACGATCCTGGTCTGCGTAGCTAATCGCTTCGAATGAAGCAACCCAATTCGAATTGCTGTAATCCAAAGCCAGAACCATATTGTCAGGGGAAATCCTGTACAGATCATCACTAATGTCATCGCGTTTGCCGCGCACTACGCTGGCTACAGCACGAAATGTCAGATTGTCGGCGAGCTCATAGCGCGCCTCGGCATCGAAGCCATAGAAAGTAGCATCCACATTATCGAACATCAGCGGATCAGGACGACCCATGCCCATATTGGCCATCATCTGGGCAAAGTTTCTGACAACCATGCTTTTAGCAGGCGTGCCCTGGATAAAGTCGGATACTTCCTTATAGAAGACTCTTGGATAGAAGCTGAAATCGCCTGAATCGTAGTCAAAACCCAATTCGACTTCATGAGCTACTTCAGGATTCAAATCAGGGTTACCAACATAGGTCTTGCCATCAGCCAAGCCACCTGTGGCTTCCAGCGGGATCCACAAGTATCTTTCCTGATAGGAAGGAGAGCGAGTCTTGCGCGCCGCACCTGCATACCAGATAGTACCACCGTCGGTGTGGTAGCTAAGCCGTGCAAACCAGTCGAAGTTGTTGTCGGTCTGGCCAAGGTCTGATGCATTGTTCATATTGGACAACATACCCGCCATGTTATTCATCATGAACGGCATGCCCATCCTCATGTTCATCGGGTTGAGATTTGCAGAAACAGGTTCTGAATCCATGGAAACCCGGTTTGCCCGTATTCCGGCATCGAGGCCCATGTGCTCATTCAGGGAAATGCTTCTCTCAACGAAAACACCAATAATTTCGCGCTCGGTGTCATTGAAATTGCTTATATAAAAAGGTGCAACATTCGGGTTGGTAATAGTCGAGCGGTGAGTCGACAGGTGTCCGTCCACTCCATATAACCAGCTTCCCTGTGAATCAAACTGCTCCATCTTAAGTGCGAAACCGTAGTTCTCACTCACCGCCCAATTGCGACGATAGCGCATGGCGCCCGCGGTCATCATATTGTCCTGTGGCGGGCGACGCAGATGATAGTTGGTCATCCAATGCTCGTTGTCACTGGCAGAAAATTCGGCCGTGAAATTTCGGTCAGTACCACTCCAGGTGTAACGGGAGCGGAACAGGTCGCTGTCGATAGACAGAATATCCATCGGTAGTGCTGCGGTACCTGCGTCTTTAGTGTTGTTGCGTGCGAAGTCGAGGCTGAACTCGTGATCGCCGCGACGATAGCTGTAACCCAGATCGTATCTTTCACGATCATATTCCGACGGAGTGATATCACCGTCCGGGAATTCCAGGTCGTCAGCTGATTCCTGCATGACAAAAGATCGCAGGATGTGGTTGCGGTTTGAAAGCGCGAAGAAGCCACTGGCTACCAGTCCCGAATTAATGGACTGGGTACCAAAATAGGTTCTGCCGCTGAAATCGAAATCATCCGAGCTGCCATACTCACCGGAGTAAGTCTGGGCCTGGACGAAACCCCCGATGGTTTCCTGACCGGAACTTACCGAGGCAATCCCTCTGTTGATAGTTAATGACTCGAGAATAGCCACCGGCGCATAGTGTAGAGGCGCATCCATAGCATTGGGCCCGGCACCGCTGATCTTCGCGCCGTTTACAGAGACTCGAATCCGGTCTCCATACATGCCGCGATACTGGGCGATACCAGTCAATTCACCATTCTTGTTGATGTTTGCGCCGGGCATCTTACGCAGAAGTTGAGCCGTGTCCGCCGGTGCCACCAAAGTGTCATCGGTGATAACGGTATGAGTATCTCGAACACCGACTACGGTGATTTCCTCGACTCTCTGCTGAGCATTTGCTACCCCGCTTAGCAAAAAGAAAAGGGGTATGGCTCGCATTGCAAATTTGTTCATTGTGCGCCTCTAAAGTGTGGGATTAGCAATGCGCGCATTCTACGTAACCAAGGGGGTGCGACACATGTGACACGATGTCGCACCCCCCGTACTTTGCGGCGTAGAGAGAATGTTCGGAGTGTGTGGTTGATCTAGATCAAGACAGAAATTTCAGTGCTCGTACTGGAATACTTCTTCGATTGCTTGATTGAACTGATTGGCTATTTTAAAAGCCAAAGGTAGGCTCGGATCATACCTCCCTTTTTCAATGGAATTTACCGTCTGTCGGCTCACATCCAGCAAGTCTGCCAGTTGCTGCTGGGAAAGAGCCTGCTCCTCTCTTAGCTGCCTGACCAGGTTTTTCATCGATACCTCCTCCAGGTCCAACACATGCCCACACCGTAGTAGAACCACATCAGGTAGAACGCCCACTCTGCCTGAAACTCCTGCGCACCAAGGTCTCTGAGGAACAGATAGCTGAAACAGGTAAAGCCTGTGGCGATGGCCGAGAAAGTGAACGCCTCGGTAAGGATCTTTTGCTGCATCTCATCCCGGGTGGCAATGAAGCGGATAATTGTCGATGCCACAAACAGTATGGGCAGCAAAGGCAGAAGGATTAGCCAATGCTTGAATTCCTGCACCGGATACAGGGCATTCATTGCAACGAGCCCCAAACCATAGGCCAACATCCCTGCAACTAATTGAATATTATAAGATTTAATTGTCATTGTGATTCTCCATGTAAAGTTAACTTTACACACTATAGTACAGGCGCGCGTGTCAAGCAAGCTTTACATTGACCAGATGTGCGTGGGGTTTCTGCAAACTAGTTACTAATTTGTTTTCAGCCTGGCTGAAGCAATACCAAGGGTCATTAATCCATGAATCCGTAAAAAGTCTCCAATTTGGTTAATTTCAACACAAATTTCCCACCATAATCATAATTAGTTTAGGCTGTTCTTTCGCTCCGTTCCCAAGCAGCAAAATGCCCGTAAACTGAAATGTCACAAGGGGTTCCATGAATCTGCATTACTTAGTACACTCCTTAGGAAGGGGGAGTGACACATCTTTTAAACGCAAGAGATGCGGAGTTCCTCCTTTTATTGTTCATCCAGTGAGTGAAATTGTGTTAGTCGCTCTAACTGTTTGATTTTACTCATATTAAAGCTTTAATAAAATTATAGATAACTAGAAAAACTGGAGAGATATATGCAATCAAGAATCCCACATAGACGAGGTTTGCTCTGTGCTGCGATTTCCCTATCCCTGCTTCCTTTGACGAGCCAGACGTTCGCCCAAGAAGATACAGTGGAAGAGGTAGTCGTAACCGGTTCATTTATTCGTCGAACTGAAGGATTTACAGGTGCTTCTTCGATCACTCAGCTTACTGCTGAAGATCTGGAAGCAGAAGGTACACTGAATATCGGGGAAGTGGTTCAAAACCTTTCCTTCGTAAACGGTTCTGCATCAGCCATTACAAACACAATTCAAGGCCAGGATTCCCGTTCAACCAGTATCGACTTGCGCGGTCTGGGTGCTCGTTCAACTCTGACTCTGTTGGATGGCAAGCGTCTCGTAAACGAGAACGTTAATGCCTTGATTCCAACTATTGCGATCCAGCGTCTGGATATCGTTGCTGACGGTGCTGCTGCACTATACGGTAACGAAGCAGTGGCTGGTGTTGTTAACTTCGTTCCATACAAGTCTTACGACGGTTTCAAGATCGACACCTACGCTGAGCAAGATAGCCGAGGTGACTACGATGAGCACTCCGTACAGATGTTATGGGGCGGACAGATCGGCGAGATCGATCTAGTACTTGCTGGTCAGTTCCGTCAGAACAGCCGTCTTGGCTGGGATGAGCGTAGCGACTTGGCAAACGCCGGATTAATCATGTCATCAAACGCTCCGGGTAACTGGTACACACCAGACCGTGATGCGGCTGGTGCATACACTGGTACTCGTTCAAGAGCGCCAGATCCAAACTGTGCTCCTGCATCAGCACGTACTGCGTATACACCTAATCAGGTTAACGCACCTTTCGGCATGCTCCTTGGTACTACTTGTTTCTTCGATTTCGGTGATAACAGAAGCTATCGTGAGCCAACTCAGACTAACCAATTCTTCGCGAATGCGACTTGGGAAGCGAGTGATGATCTGACTATTTCAATGCAGGCATTCTCAACTCGATTGGCTGAGGTAACTTACACATCTACATCAAACCCGGGTAACTCCAGAATTGGTGAGCTTCCAGGTGTTCGTGGTGAGATTCCAGGTAACCCTTTCTTCGCAACTGACTCCGCGGGCAACCAGCTCTACGGTGTAGACGCGAATGGCGATGGTATTCCTGACCGTGGAACAGCTGACGTGAACAACGATGGCTGGGGCGACTATATCGTTTCCGGTACTACTGACAACGGCGTTCTTCTTCACGAAGACGTGCAGCCAAGAACTCTGCGTCCTATCAACAAGACGCATACTCGTTCTTCCGGCCACAGCGCTGACAGAGACAATGTTGCAGGTAACACTGACCACATCAGCCGTTACAGCATTCAGGCCGACTTTACCGTTCCTTTCATAGACGGTTGGGAAGGTATGGCTTCATGGACTCATAACTATCGCGAAATCAAGTTCGTATCTAACCAGAACTACGATATTGAAGCGATGAAGCAGGGCCTCAACTGTGACGTGGTTAATGACCGTGACGCATGTTACAACCCTTTCTTCGTAGTGAATCAGGCTGACAACAACACTGTTGCTGTAATGGATGCTATCGCTGCAAGAGACAAAGAAGTCACAGAAGATAAGCTAGATGTGATCGATATTGTTCTCAACGGTGAAGTACCATTGATGGGCTTCGAACTTCCAGGCGGACCAATCGGCGCAGCTGTTGGTTACCAGTGGCGTGATGACAAGTTCACTAACGTTCCATCTCACGTAGAGCTTGCGGGCGATACATGGATCGGTGGTACAGAGCAGGAAGTTGTAACTTCCGGTTCTCGTGAAGTTGACGCATGGTTCATGGAATTGTCTATTCCGGTTCTTCCTTCTGTTGAAGTTGAAGCAGCGGTACGTCGTGAGGAATTCAGTACTGGTCAAAAGTCTACCGACCCGAAATACGGTATAACTTGGGCTGCTACTGACTGGTTGTCTCTTCGAGCAACAAAAGGTGACGCGTTTATCGCACCAACGCTGGAGCAATTGTTGAATCCTGTTACTTGTGGTCTTTCCACTGTAACTGACAGATTCGGTCCTTTCTCTGCGTTTACTACAGCTTGTGGCGGTGGTAACCCCACTCTGCAAAACGAGATAGCCACTTCCCAGCAGTTTGGTGTGGACATCGTACTTGGCGACTTGGACTTCCACCTTACTTGGAACGAGACTGATTTTGAGAATCGTATCATTGGTACAGGCGGTCAGGATTTGATGGAATTTGACTTCCAGGCATTTAAAGACACAACTGGCTTTAACGGCTCTGGTCTTGTTGGCGACCAGCCAACAGAAGCGCAACTGCGTGCTTGGGTAGCTAATCCTGCTTCCAACAAGGATATCATTCGAGATCCAAATGATATCTACACTATCTTGCAGGTTAATAACCTAGGCTCCACGAACGCGGAAAGCGTAAAGGTTACTGCGTACGATATCGAAGCAAACTATCGCTTCAGCCTTAATAACTGGGGTGATTTCCGTATAGGTCTGCAAGCGACCAATATCGATGAATTCCTGTATCAGGAAGACCCGACTCAACCTGTTAAGGACGGCGCCGGTAAGTACAACGACGGCATCTCAGCAGCACCAGAACTTCCAGAATGGAAGGCTAACCTGCGTATGGGTTGGAACATGGGTAATCACTCTGTGACAACCACGGTTCACCATATCTCTGACTTGCCATACGATGGTCCATTGTTTACACACATGGATTTCTTCGGTGGAACTAACCGCCCAGCGGATATTTCCGAAGTTAGAGCATGGACTGACATGGATATCGCGTATACATATCGCGGTCTAGAGTTGTTCGACGGAGAAGCTGCTTTCACTATAGGTTCACGTAATGTATTTGACCGTAAGGCTCAGCGTTCACCTGAATTCGCTGGTGTAATCGGTGCATTGCAGGATCCATTGGGTCGTGTACTCTACGCACGTTTTGTCTACGATTTCTAAGGATTAATTCCTAAGATCGTAAACCGCACACGGACATAACGCGGTTTTACTTTGAGAGCCACAGGATGTGGTGACTCATTGTTAGAAAGGGGCTCTTACGAGCCCCTTTTTTTATGCGTGGATTTTGACCCTGCTGAAACGAAAAACCTACCTTCCCCACCCTTCCCTAGTCAGGGAAATTTCTCTTCTCTGGCGCGCTACCCAAGGACACTACTTGTATAGCTGTGTGTTTGAGAGTAGCTCTGGCATTAAGCGCAAATGTCCCTGAAGGTTGCTCAAACATGGGAAGCTACGGAAATTGGAAACTACAGGTATTGAAAGCTACTGGATGGTGATCTGGGTGATCGAGAATGCGGAGGAAGAAAGTTTCCAATTTGGCTTATTGATCGAATCCATGCGAAGGGATAAGCCAACGAATGCCACCGCCGGCGACCCACATTTCACGCTGGGAACAAACAGAATTCTCTCATGTCTAACTCACTATCACCCCCATACAAGACATTTTTTGAGTTCCCTGATCAGCGCCTATAAACGCATCTCAAAACGAGTGAAGCTAGAAAATTGAATCAATAACGCTATAATGAACAGGTTTTCTGAATTTAAAGCTGGTCTATAGAGGAAAAGTTTTGATGAAACACCTTACGCAAATTCTGCTAGCCACCTTTATGCTAACTAGTCACCTTGGCACTGCGCAAGCCGAGGAAGATCAAATTATTATTGAAGACCTGCCTCCCTCTGAGCTGAGAGCGCAGATTGAAAGAATCCAGACTGAATTCTACAGAGTGTTTAATACATTGAATGATGACGATAATCTGGACATTGTCTGCCACATCTATACTCCAACCGGCTCCAATATAAATAAAGAAGCCTGTGAGCCTCAGTTTGTAATCGACAAACGATCCCAGAATGCCTCTGATGCCCAGCGCAATATGGATGTATTGTTGACTCCACAATCCCTGAATGCAGATCTCACCAACGAATTTGAGCAACTTACAGAGGCGATGAATGCGGTGTCTGCAAGCAGCGACTATTTCAAGGAACTGAACCTGATTCTCGGTGTTCTCCGTGAAAGGCTGGAAGAGATTACTAGCTAGATCAGAAGGTCCGGCCAGCCCCTGCGTTCTCTCTAAACGTTAAATTCACTATCTGAAATGGCGCAAACACTATAAACCCATTCCTGCCGTTAAGAAAAAGAGCCCTACAGTGTAGTGGTCGAATGTAGAGAGCCGAAGGTATAAAGGCTAGAGAACAGACTGGTAGCAGAGTGAAACGAAAAAGGGCGGAAGGATTAACATCCTTCCGCCCTTTCTGTTTTCTTTTAGCAGTTTTCTTGGAGCTTCTACGCTTCAACCTGTAAGAGGCGAAGCGTAGTTTATTTACTGCTCTTAGTGCGCTGAACTGCCTTCAGAAGCAGCTGGTAAAGCCATCGCAGTGAGCTTCGCACCTGTCTGCAAGATGATGTACTGATGTCCATCGTGCTTCCAGGAGCTCATGCCGTAGCGGCTTCGTGCCGGTACTTCAATCTTTCCTAACTCTTCACCTGTCTTCTTATCGATAGCGTAAAGAAGAGCTGTAGTGCCGTCATGATCAGGACCGGCATAGATCAACAGATTAGCTGTAGCAACCATGGAAGGTGCACTACCGGAACCTGTATCACCTATATCGATACCTTCCAGTGCAGGGCTGTTACGGATACGGTCAGGTGTCTCACCACTTGGAATCTGGAATGCAATCTCACCAGTATTCATATCGTAAGCAGTAATCGTGCTGTACGGTGGCTTGAAGTAAGGGATATTGGAAGCCAGACGTGGTGGACGGCTGCGCGGGCCATTTGCATAGGCGGCAAAAGTCGATCCAGTTGGCTCATCAATAAAGGCATCTGCCTCTTCGCCAGGTACTACACGTTGCCAGCTACAAGCTTTCGCTGAAGCAACATAGAGATAACCGGAAGTCGGGTCAGCCACAGGAGGCGCATAGATATTTGCACCACCGCCGTCACCGGGACACATGGCTGCACTTATCTTGCCTTCAACATTTTCGTCATGGATAGGCGGATTGAACAATGGACCCATGTCGTAATTGGCCATTACTTCAAGCGCTTCCCTTCTTAGCTCAGGAGTATAGTCAACCAGATCTGCCTCACTGATACCTTGCATTTCAAATGGTGGTGGCTTGGTGGGGAAAGGCTGAGTTGTAGCCAGTTTCTCACCGGGTACTTCAGAAGCAGGTACCGGACGTTCTTCCATCGGCCAAATTGGCTCACCGGTCATTCTGTCAAAAGTGTACACAAAGCCTTGCTTGGTAACTTCTGCTACGGCAGGAACTATGCCTCTACCGGGAATATTCAGGTCCAGCATGATTGGCGGAGACGGATTGTCATAGTTCCACACATCGTGCTTCACAGTCTGATAATGCCAGACACGCTCACCAGTTTCGGTATCCAGTGCAATAACGCTGGTACCAAACAGATTGTCACCCGGTCGGAATCCGCCGTAGTAATCAATCGTGGGAGGATTAGTCGGGATATAGACAATATTGTTTTCAGGGTCAGCTGTCAGGGGAGCCCAAGAGGAAACATCTCCGGTCCATTCCCATGCATCATTTTCCCAAGTTTCATGGCCATATTCGCCTGGACGTGGAATTACATTGAATTTCCACTTCAAAGCACCGGTGTGCTTGTCATAGGCAAGAATATCGCCAGGAACGTTCTCGACCCGCGCTTGCAGGTAACCTTGCTCGGCTGAATTACCTACGATAACCGTGTCATTAACCACGATTGGCGGCGAAGAAGCTGTGATGTAGCCAGTTTCCAGAGGAATACCTTCGTATGGATCGTAGGGGTGCCCCAGATCCGCCAGCATGTCTACAACACCAGTTTCAGGGAAGCCTTCTACAGGAACCTGACCACCGAAGCCTTCCAGAGGAGAACCGGTCTCGGCATCCAGAGCAACCAGGAAGAAGCCTGGAGTAGAGATGTAGATGACGCCTTTGCCGTCGATTCGAGAATAACCTACGCCCTTACCATAAGAGGCGCGCATAGAATATTCCCAGCGGCCAGTATTAGGTAGTCTGTAAGCCCACAAGGTCTCCCCTGTCTTGGGGTCTATTGCCACAACGTTTCTGCGGGGGCCGGATACGGTAATCAACTTGCCGTCTACATAAGTAGGTGTTGAGCGACCACTGTAACCGTTGAAGCTAGAACCATCCCATTCCCAGGCGACTTCCAGCTCACTGAAATTCTCTGCTGTAATTTCATCAGCCGGAGTATAACGGGTGTGGGCATAGTCGCCACCGAGTGTGTACCACTCTACGGTTTCGTCATTAACCACGTTCTGGCTCAAACCAAGCTGGGGGATAAGCCCCAAAATGGCGACCAGACCGCTAAGTCTGACTAATTTTGAAGAAAGTATTCTCATTATTGTGACCTCTTTTGATACATAACTCCGGCGAGAATAACACAGGAATATAGCCTTGAGGGGCTAATGTGACTGTTTATCACAATGTTTTTCCAGCTGCCTTAATGACCGCTAGCCCTAGCGGCTTGAGGAAGCTCGCCGAGTCCCTTTTCCGCTTGGAATTTCAATCACTTAGTTTGTTCCAAATCAACATTATCCCCGCTGTAGGCTCGGATTGGACACCAATTATTGACATATTTTGAGCGAAGAGTAGCTTGAATTTGCGGGGTCATATGCCGCTTGTTTGGAATGAACTGAAATACGATATTGAAGTGATAAAAAATTTAGAAGAAGTACCGGAAATTTGGGCTTCACAGGGGAACTAAGTCAAGTGATAATAAATATCATTGTTAACGCAGCTTATGCGATTGAGCACAGTGGCATTATTAGTATTCGCACTTATTTCGACGCTGAGAATGTCTATGCCGTAATTGTGGATAATGGTCCCGGCATCCCTGAAGAGTTTTTAAAAAAGCTCTTTGATCCATTCTTTACATCTAAGGATGTAGGCTCGGGAACTGGGATAGGCCTATATGTCAGCCATGGCATTGTCAGCAAGCATCAAGGGACCTTGTCCGCATCCAATGGAAAAAATGGTGGTGCCGAGTTTATATTAAGCCTACCTGTAAACGTGAGAGGAAATCGTTAAGGCGACAATCGGGCACCAAATACGAACAATGAAACGAGTGTTGTATGCCAAAAAGAAGACTGACCGCCAAGCCTGCCTACCTCCCATTAGAATACAACATCAGTTTTCCAATAATCCCAAGCGATGTTCTTCCATGATACGGTTAGTAATAATTTTTCTACTACTTTCAGCCAGCCTTAGTACTTTCACTATTTCTGCTGCAAGTGAATTCGACGCTGGGTTTATCTCCCTCCAGCTTGAACGTGCCCAAAAAGAACCTGACCACAGAGTCTACCTCGAAATAAAATTACCCAAAGAGGAAGTATTCAATGCCTTGCTAAGCCAATTGCATGAATATTCAGGAGACATCAGTAGCATAACTTTTAGGCACCCAAACTCAAGCCTTTCAGACAACCCAGTTATTGGCTCAATAAGAATTTCAACCATGGATAATGATGAAATCCTGGCGCAAAGAATTATTTCCTTCGACCCTCCCAATCATTTTGCATATTTTACTGATATAGAGAAATCAACGGTAGATGTGCCACTCGATTATACAATTGGACATTATCGATTTATTGAAGATGCCGATGGGCATACGAATGTGCAGATTTCAGTTGTCTATCAACCCAGCTCAAGCCTAACTTCTTTTCTGGTTAGAAGAATCTTTAATAGGGCGATGGATAGAGACTTCGAAAAAGCCGAAGAATATCTAAATTCCCTGGCTAATTAGTCTAAGAAAGTAACGAGTCCAATGATCGGATCAACCGCTCAACATCTTCATGGGTGTTATAATGAGCCATTGAGCAACGAACCACATCCTTTTCTTCAAGATTCACACTATCCAGAAAGCGCTTTGCGTAGAAATGCCCGGCTGCTATCGCCACCTTATCTTTAGCCATCAATGAAGGCACAGATAACGATGAAACATCCTCGAACTGCATAGAGAATGTCGGCACTCTCGCGTCCCTCCCTGCCTCCATTCGACCAATCAGTCGAATCTGTTTCTTGTCTTTAATAAAATCTAGAAAATATTGCGCAAGGGACTGTTCATGTTCAGAGATGAGAGCATACACTTTTCGGGCTCGCTGAAAGAAATTAGCATTTTCCTCTTCAAAATGATGCTCATAGAGGCAATCAAAGTAATCAGCGATACCAACCAATGCTGCTATAGATTCATGGTTAGGACCAGCTGGGTTGAGTTTGTGAGCCAGGTCATCCTCTGGGAAAAAGTAATGCCCCTGCCCTTTTGCGTCCAGAAGGATTTCTTTCTTTCCATATATACACCCAAGGTGAGGACCAAATACCTTATAGAAGCTGAACACGTAAAAATCCACATTCCAATCTTTAACATCTACGGTTCGGTGAGGTGCATAGGCGACCCCATCTACACACACCAACGCTTCGGCTTCATGCACTCTAGCTGTAATAGCCTTCACGTCATTTATGTCTCCTGTAATATTGGAAACATGGGGAAAGGCTACGAGCCTAGTTTTGTCGCTAAGTAGCTGATCCAGCTCATTAACGTCAAGTGAAGGAGAGTCTAGACTACACGGCCATTCAACAATTTTAATCCCAAACTCTTCAAGACGCCGCCAAGGGCCTGAGTTAGCCTCATGGTTCAAGGTGCTTACTATTATTTCATCCCCAGCCTGCCATAGACCCCGCAATGCCTGTGCCAGCACATAAATATTGATCGAGGTCGAAGCTGATATAGTTACTTCATTCCTGTCAGCCCCAATAAATTCAGCCATAAGTTGGTGACCGTGGTTCATCCTCTTTGCGGCATCCATGGAGACCGAATTAGGATAGCCAGGCTGCACCTGGGTTTCGCTCATATATGAGCTCATGCGATTTATTACAGAATTAGGAACAAAGGCCCCACCGGCGTTTTCAAAAAAAGACCACTGCCAGTGCTGATTCGGAAATTGTTGACGGATAAAATCCAAATCTAGAGATGTAATTGCAGACATGTTTTAACTCTCTTTAGAACAAAGTGGAATTGTGGGATTGGAATCCATGTTCTCAGTATTAGACAATCCAGTTCTCGAAGTATAGCGTATCATTATCGATATTCTTTATTAGAGGCTGTAATAGTTATGAAATCGGTTGCGATTATAGGCGCTGGCCTTGCAGGTATTAGTCTAGCTAATCAATTAGGAGGCAACTACGAAGTAACGATCTATGAAAAATCTTCGGCCGTAGGAGGAAGAATGTCGACTCGCCAGTTTCAAGATTTTCAATTCGACCATGGAGCACAGTTTTTTACGGCGCGTACTAAAGAGTTTGGAAAACTGATTGATGAAGCCATAGACCAGAGAATCGTTAGGGCGTGGAAACCCAAAATAGTAACCTTGGACACCGCGAACAGGAATTTTAAGCGGGAATGGTTTGAAACTCACTACGTCGCTCAACCCGGCATGAGCGGACTGTGTGAATATTTGGCCAGCGATCTATCTATTAAGTTTCAAAGCCCGGTAACAGCTTATTATCACGAGAAGGGAATATGGAAGTTATTTGGAAGAGAAGAGAAAGAACTAGGGCACTACGATTGGATTATTAATGCTTTGCCTTCATCACAATTAGTTTCGTTGCTCCCTTCAGATTCACGTTTACTGAAAGAAGCTCAGGCGGCCTCCTATTTGCCATGCTTTAGTCTGATGTTGGGATATCAATCTGACCTGCAACTAAATTTTGAAACTGCAATAGTTCGCAACTCTCCTATCAGCTGGATAGCGGTAGATTCATCCAAACCTGAAAGAACAGGTCTGTACTCTTTGTTAGTTCACAGCGATAACGAATGGGCAAACGAGAATATAGGTAGAGATATATCAGATATCGAGCAAGAATTACTGGCAGCGCTTAGGGAATTGCTTGGCGGCAACGTGGTGCATCCTGACTATATATCCACCCATCGGTGGCTCTTTGCCAAGGTCAAATCAGCGGCCGATACTGAATTTTTATTGGACAGCGAGCAGAAAATAGCGGCTTGTGGAGACTGGTGCCTCGGTAGTCGTGTGGAGGATGCCTATATTAGCGGTCTGAAGCTAGGCAAGCAGATTAATAAACTTGCGCACTGACGCTCTTACAAGCCCACGTACATCGTATTTTTTGATCAAAAGAATGAACTACTAGGCTCTGATACGCGGACTTGTTAGTATAACTACTCCCATGATTGAACTAAGCCACGTTCAGAAAAGCTACGACGGGGGTAGAAGCTACGCTGTGGCTGATACCTCTTTTCATGTTGAACGGGGCGAATTCCTTGCCCTGATCGGCGAATCTGGCTGCGGCAAGACTACTACTCTCAAAATGATTAATCGCCTCGAAGAACCCTCACTGGGTGAGGTGCGGGTAAATGGCGAGAATGTTCTGGATCAGAATACCGAACAATTACGACGCAATATCGGTTACGTCTTTCAGGGCATTGGCTTATTTCCCCATCACAGCATCACCGAAAATGTCGCGGCAGTTCCCCAACTACTCGGCTGGGACGCCAACCGCATTCAAACCCGTTGTGAACAAATTCTTTCCATGGTGGGCCTGCCTATTGATCTATATGGCAATCGCTACCCCGGCCAACTCTCCGGTGGGCAGCAACAGCGTGTTGGCGTAGCCCGGGCATTGGCTGCGGAGCCTGAAGTAGTAATAATGGATGAACCATTCGGCGCACTCGACCCTATTACCAGAGTTGACCTTCAGGAAGAATTCAAACGCATTCAGCAAGAACTCAAGCTCACCGTAGTTATGGTTACCCACGATATGACCGAAGCATTATTGCTGGCAGATAGAGTAGCTGTTATGAAAGGTGGCGAGCTACTGCAGATCGGTAGTCCGAGTGAATTATTCAATCAGCCACAACACGAGTATGTTCGAAAGATAGTGGATATGCCAAAGCGCCGTGCCGATCGTCTGGAAGAAATAATGGGCGGTCAAAGCTAATACAATGTGTCGGCTCTTAACATGAATGAAAACCTGCGTGAACAGTTGGCGCTGCTACCTGAATACTTTCAGGGCCATCTTTTACTTTCGCTTTCGGCTCTCATTGTAGGCATAGCAATCAGCGTCCCTCTTGGCATCTGGGCCAATCAATCGGCAAGAATCAAGCGGCCTTTGTTGACCACCGTTAGCATCATACAAACTTTTCCCAGCCTGGCGATTCTTGCCTTGGTGGTGGCCTTGCTAGGCGGGCGCATCGGTTTTCTTCCTGCATTCATAGCATTAACTCTTTATTCCATGTTACCCATTGTGCGCAATACGGTGGCGGGGCTGGAAGGAGTATCTACCTCAGTAGTAGAAGCAGCAAAAGGCATTGGCATGTCGCCAAAGCAAATACTCAGTAAGGTTCAATTACCATTGGCTATGCCGGTAATCATCGCTGGCATTCGAACCGCAACAGTGTGGACTGTAGGGCTGGCAACACTCTCTACCATGGTAGGAGCAAGCAGCTTTGGTAATTTCATTTTTAGCGGCATACAGACCCGCAACTTCGTTGCAGTAACAGTAGGCAGTCTGGCATCCGCCGCGCTCGCGGTGGCCTTGGATGGATTCATCGCTGCTATTCAATGGCTGGTGGAACAACGCGCCTCAGGGGAAGTCAGCGTAAAACTGCGAAGAACCAAATTCGCTATGATATCAGCGGTCGTTGTCGTCGTCGCCAGCGCTGCCTATGCTCTCATTCCCCATCCAAAAGCTGATTTCGTAATCGGTGGCAAACCCTTTACCGAGCAATACATTATGGCCGGCCTGATTGCTGCGAAGCTAGAAGATTCCGGCTTCACCGTAGAACAACGATTGGGTCTGGGTTCCGATGTGGTTTTTGAGGCGGCTCGGGCTGGCACAATAGATGTCTACATGGAGTACTCGGGTACTATCTGGGCGAGCTTTATGAATCGCGATGGCAATCCCGGTAGAACTGCCGTTCGTGCAGCGGTAATAGAGTATGTAGAAGAACAGGGAATGAAGAGCCTTGGCCTAACCGGTTATCAGAATCGTTATGCACTTGCCATGCGACGGGACCGGGCAGCCGAATTGGGCATTACATCCATCGAAGACTTGATTCCTATCGCCCGTACACTTTCTACAGCAGGAGATCTGGAATTCTTTGCCAGATCAGAATGGCCCCGCCTGAGAGATATTTACAATATTGATTTCGCCGAAAAACGCAGCTTCGATGTATCATTAATGTACACCGCAGTTGCCGAGGGCGAGGTAGATCTCGCTACCGCCTATACCACCGATGGCAGAGTGGCTGCCTTTGATCTGGTAATACTCGAAGACCCACGCAACGCCCTGCTGCCTTATGACGGCATTATGCTGGCATCCACCCAAGCAGCTGTCCAGCCAGGTTTCAAAGAGGCCTTGCAGGACATCGAGAATGCCATTTCTGATGAACTCATGCGCGAAGCGAATCGCATGGTGGACGTCGATGGAAGCTCAGTGAAAGAGGCCATCGAATTTTTACTGTCACGACTGTAGGAGCCGGCCCCAGACCTGCCTGGAACATTGGCACAGAACCTCGCAATTGCTAGTATTAGTCTTCTCTTAGATTCGGTTCCGTTTCTGTTTCAATAAATAAACCTGCCTAATAGGGTGAAGGACAACTCTTCAGTGAATTCCGGCGATATTATTTCCACACTGCTTAGCTGTGCGTTCTTCATGGCGCTGGTGGCCTGGATCTCGTATATAAAGACCAAGGGCGAAGCTAGCACCCGAGACGGATATTTCCTTGCGGGCCGCGGTCTCAGCGCTGTATTTATTGCCGGTTCGATGTTGCTCACCAACCTTGGCGCGTCCCAGTTAATTGGCCTGAATGGCTCAGCGTACGGTTTCAATATGAGCAGCATGGGCTGGGAAGTTACTGCCGCTTTCGCCACCATCTGCATGGCATTTATCTTCCTGCCTCGCTATCTCGCTGGGGCTTTTTCTACACTGCCGGAGTTCCTCAATGACCGCTTCGACGACAGTGTTAGAAGAATGTCCGTAGTGCTGTTTCTGGTGGGCTATGGTCTGGTCACCATTCCCTCGGTGTTGTACTCAGGCTCAATTGCCGTGCTACAACTTTTTGACGTGCCTTCACTGTTACAAATCCCCTACTCACAGGCACTAATTCTGACCATTGTCCTTATAGGAAGTATTGGAGCTGTATATGCAATCTTCGGAGGTCTTAAAGCGGTTGCGGTATCGGACACTTTGAATGGTATCGGGTTATTAATAGTAGGAGTTACTGTACCCGTACTTGGCTTGTCAGCCTTAGGTGATGGAAGCGTTTCTGCAGGTCTGGAAATTATTACTACTACCAACACTGAGAAGCTGAATGCCATCGGTTCCGAAAATGATCCCACTCCGTTCGGCACCTTGTTTACCGGAATGGTATTTGCAAATTTATTCTATTGGTGTACCAATCAATACGTTATTCAGCGAACATTGGGAGCAAAGAATCTGGCAGAAGGTCAGAAAGGTGTTTTGTTTTCAGGTTTCTTCAAAGTCATCGTGCCCTTTCTGATGATGATTCCCGGAGTAATCGCCTTTCATTTATATGGTCCCGGCCTGTCCTCTATCGACTTGGCCTATCCCAGACTTATTCGCGATGTGTTCCCGGTATACCTCACTGGTTTTTTCCTTGCCGTGCTATTGGGCGCAGTGTTCAGTTCTTTTAACTCGCTGCTCAACAGCGCCGCAACTCTCTTTTGCCTGGACGTTTATGTACCTCTAAAGAAAAAGGACGTGAGCGACGAGCATCTATTAAAGATAGCCAAGATCGCCAGTGTGGCAATCGCATTATTTTCCTTTGTAGTTGCCCCTTTATTGCAGTACGCGCCCGATGGGCTGTGGCAGGTAATCAGAATTTTTACCGGCTTTTACAATATCCCCGTGGTTGCAGTTGTCATGATTGGCCTGTTCACCAAGCGAGTTCCGCCGCTAGGACCAAAGGTCGTCATCGTATTTCATATCATCGCTTACGGACTATTTCAGTTTGTATTGTCGGATATAATCAATATCCATTTTCTTCATCTCTACGCCATTCTGTTTATAGTGGAAATAGGCATAATGCTGGCCATAGGGCATTTCATGCCCACCGTAGAAGCCTGGACCTATGAAGCCCATAATAAAGTGGACATGAACCCCTGGCGCTTCGCCATTCCCTGTGCTGTTACCCTGATGACCACTGTAATAGCTACTTATCTGCTATTCTCACCAATCGGTCTGGTGGGAGGACTAAGCAACAGCTTCTGGCCTTTGATCTGGATACTGATTAGTGGCAACATCCTTATTTGGTGGTGGTTCGGCCGGCATGACCCCGTAAAACTGCACGTCGTCGGCGAATAGCGGCATAGGCAGCTGGGGCTTAGACACGAATTGAAATTGGAAACCGGCAACGGAATATGACGAATGCAAACAAACCAAGGTTGAGATCTTTTGAGAATGCCGCCCATCAGCGCCACATCGCTGACAAAGACAGGTATATCTATAAAAAAGCCGAAGCCATTCATAAACTACTTGTTATAGGTACCGGCACTATCGGTCAGGAACATATACGGGTAGCTACCCTGCTGGGCCGTGCAAAGGTTCATGGTATTTACGATACAAGCAGTCATAGTCTTGATATAGCAGAAGAAAACTTTAAGAGTATTTCAGCAGATAAGCTCGTTCGATACGAAGACCTCGAATCGGCTTGCATGGACCCTGATATAGATCTGCTAATGATCTGCACGCCAAATTTTACTCACTTCGACGTCTTACAAACGGCACTAAAATCCGGAAAGCCAATTTTTCTGGAAAAACCCATGGCCACCAAAATAGACGAAGCCGCGCAGATCGTTGAGATTGCAGATAACTACGAGTCTTTCATTCAGATAGGCCTGCAATACAGATACAAGGCTCAATATGCGGAAACATTGCATGAGGTTTTATCACGCGACACTTTGGGCGATGTTAAAACCATAAGCATGAGCGAATACCGGCCACCGTTTTTAGATAAGGTCGATCAATGGAACAAGTTCAATGAATTCAGTGGTGGTACTCTTGTTGAGAAATGCTGCCACTATTTTGATCTGATAAATCTTGTCGCACAATCCAACCCTGTACGAGTTTATGCTTCTGGCGGCCAGGCAAGTAATTTTCTTGACCTTGAAATAGCTGGCAAGCATTCGGATATCGATGACCATGCTTTCGTGGTAATCGACTATGAGAATGGCGTGCGGGCCAGTTTCACACTAAATATGTTCTGCGCCGACTTCTCAGAAGAGCTGATTGTCAGTGGCAACAATGGCCGCATAGTTGCTTCGGAAAAATCCAATTTCCAGCAACAGGGCCCCCATCAAGCGAGCCTGAATATCGAGCTTGGCGAACAGGGCGCTTCACGGCAAAGCGAAGTTAACTACCCGCGACTTATCGAGCAAAGTGGTCACCACGGCGCCACCTTCTATGAACACATCGCCATGCTCGATCGTTTCGAAGGTAATGATGTTGAGAGCGCAACCCCGCAACAGGGGCTATGGGCAATGGTGGTAGCTAGCGCGGCACAGGAATCAATGGTTTCAAAACAGGCCGTAGAAATTGAAGAATTTATAAAACGATACCAACTGTCCAATGCACTTGGACTTTAGAAGTAGTGAACACGAGCAATATCAGGAATAGAAAATGGCGGAACAATCAAAACAAATACCCGGCGTAGGCCTGGGTATCTGGAAAATCGACAGGGTAGAAACCGCCGCAGCGGTATGCAATGCCATCGAAGTAGGCTATCGCCATATCGATAGTGCTGCCGACTATGGCAATGAAATCGAAGCCGGGCAAGGTATAGCCAATGCCATAGCTAAAGGCTTATGCAGCAGAGAAGATCTTTGGGTTACATCCAAACTGTGGAATACTTTTCACCGACCAGAACACGTGCAGGCCGCCTGCGAAAAATCGCTTGCGGATCTCGGGCTGGAATATCTCGACCTCTATCTAATTCATTTTCCGATATCCCTTAAATATGTAGACATTGACGCTCGCTACCCTCCCGAATGGATGTACGATCCCGAGGCAGAAAGTCCCGCCATGGTAGTAGAACCTGTCCCTCTGCACGAAACCTGGAAGGCGGTCGAGCAACTGCAAGAGTCAGGACTGGTGAAACGAATCGGTGTGTGCAATTACTCTGCATCTCTTCTGCATGACCTAATGGCCTATGCCGAGATCAAGCCAGCTATGCTGCAGATTGAATCGCACCCCTACCTGACTCAGGAGAAACTGATAAGAACAGCGGCGGACTATGATATTCCTGTCACGGCTTTTTCGCCGCTAGGCGCCCTGTCCTATGTATCGCTGGATATGGCCACTGCTGCCGAATCCGTACTTGAACAACAAGTGGTTAAGGATGCCGCCCAGAGAACCGGCAAGTCACCAGCACAGGTAGTGCTGCGCTGGGGCATACAGCGAGGCACTGCAGTCATTCCTAAAACCACAAATCCTGACCGGCTGAAGGAAAATCTCGACTTGTTCGATTTTGAATTGAACGAAGCAGAGATGACAGCAATATCGGCATTAAATCATAATCGCCGCTTTAACGACCCCGGCGTATTCTGCGAGCTGGCATTTGGCACATTCCATTCTATTTACGACTAAAAATTATGAGCACAATTGAAACAACAGAATTGAACGTAGATCGGCAGCAGAACTACGATGGCGTATTTCCGAAAATAATCGCGTGCCAACCGGCCGATACGAATCTGACGGATGTGCAGCAATGGATAGCAGCAAACAAGGACAAAGTCCTTGATGATCTCTCCAGACATGGTGCGATTTTATTTCGCGATTTCCCAGTGCGGTCCGATATGGATTTCGACAGTTTTATTCAGACATTCGGCATGGATGGCTTTACCTACCAAGAGTCGCTATCCAATGCAGTGCGCAGGAATCGGACTGAAAGAGTTTTTACCGCCAACGAAGCTCCCCCTGATGTTTCAATTTTTCTTCACCATGAAATGGCACAGACGCCGCTCTACCCTTCCAAACTGTTTTTCTATTGCGAGAAGGCTGCCGAAGAAGGTGGAGCCACGCCTATCTGCAGGTCGGATATTCTGCTGCAGGAACTGGAAGCAAAAGCACCGCAATTTATAGTCGACTGCGAAGCCAAGGGTGTGCGTTACTCAAATAATATGCCCGCTGAAGACGATGCCGAATCAGGCCAAGGCAGAAGCTGGAAAAGTACACTGAGCGTTAGTAGCAAAGAAGAAGCCGAAGACAAGCTTCAGAAGCTGGGTTATCGCTGGCGATGGCTGGATGATGGCAGCCTGCGGGTAACAACCGCCGCCCTGCCAGCTGTCAGAACTTTAGCCGATGGCAGACGTGTTTTCTTTAATCAGTTGATAGCGGCATACAGAGGCTGGAAAGATTCACGCAATGATGCGGAAAAATCCATCTGCTTCGGAGACGACTCGGAGATGGATGCCGAAGCTATGGCATTGGCTATCCAGCTAGGGGATGAATTGAGTTTTGATATTCCCTGGCAGACAGGCGATGTTGCGCTGGTGGATAATTTTCTGGCGATGCATGGACGCCGACCTTTTTCAGGCCAGCGTCGTGTATTGGCTTCGTTGATATCCTGATTACACTTTTTCGAAAAAATCCATTATCCCGATTCAGATCAAGAATTGCTGAGTAGGCTCTCGTAATTCCTGACTCTGCTTGATAGTCTGCAAGACTCAATATTGATAGATAGAGCGATACCAAGAGATGTCGAAATCCGAGATGACCATCGAGCAGGGCCTGTCTCTCGCGTCGCAGCTGCAGGCTGAGCGCCGCTTTGCCGAAGCCGAGCAGGTTTATCGAGGTATTCTGAAAGCCGACCCGACCCAGCCCATAGCGCTTCACCGCCTGGGAATTCTTGCCCACATGGCTGGCCAAAGTGAAGTAGCCATTAATCTTATCGAAACCGCTCTCGCCAATGACCCGGACTATCATGGCGCCCATAATAATCTGGGCAATGTTTTCAAGGATCTGGGCAAGATGGAGCAAGCCATAAATTGCTATGGCAAGGCCATTGGAATAAAACCTAATTATTTCGAGGCTCATGGAAATATGGGTATCTCCTTATATCAGCTGGGAAAACACGATGACGCTATTATCAGTCTTCGAAAAGCCGTCTCGATAAAACCGGAATACGCCGAAGCGCAAAGTAATCTTGGCAATGTGCTAGCTGAACAAGGCGCAATGGAAGAAGCCATTGATTGTTACAGGAAGGCCTTGAAAATCAATCCGGAATTCGCTGAAGCTCATTGCAATCTTGGAAACGTACTCAAGAGTAAGGGAAGCATAGAACAAGCAATCGATTGTTATAACAAGGCACTGCAGATAAGAAGCGACTTCCCGGATGCGCTGAACAATCTCGGCACCGTTTTCCAGAAAGTGGGGAACATCGACGGAGCCGTAGAAAAATATAATAAAGCCATCGAAATACAACCAAATTTTGCCAGCGCCTACAGCAATCTGGGCAATGCCCTGCTCGTCCAGCGAAAACTGGAAGAAGCTGCTGCCAGCTACCGAAAAGCTCTGGAGATTGATCCGCAGCTTACTGAAGCCGCAGGCTCATTAGGCTCTACGCTGCTTGCTCTTGGCAAAATCGAGGAAGGTCTGGAATTGGAGCAGGAAGGTTTTGGGGTAGTCAGCTTTGACACCCGCGAAGAGGGAAACAACTCGCAGTCCGGAGTCGCAATTAATTATGGAATTTCGAAATGAAACGAATAGAAGAAGATATACCATTGCTGCAACCAAATTTTATGGGAAGTTGGTTCATCGAACCATTGTCTCTGTGTGATGACCTAATCAACTTCTTTGAGAGCCACCCGGATAACCAAACCCAGGGACAAACTGCCGGTGGTTTGAATCTTGAGTCGAAAAACTCAACCGACCTGGCTATTCGTCCCCGTGATCTGGAATTACCTGACCACCAGCCACTACGTGATTACATGAATGCGCTATTTGAATGCCATAAGGATTATCTTGAGCAATGGCCTTTTCTCAAGATCGTTTTAGACCGGGTCGAGATTAGCTCATTCAATATTCAGAAATACACCCCCGGGGGACACTTCATGAAAGTGCACTCGGAACGCACCACCGTTAGCACCTCACACAGGGTTCTGGTGTGGATGACTTATTTGAATGATGTCGCAGATGGTGGCGCGACCCATTTTGTTCATCAGAATATTGATGTTCAACCGCAGAAAGGCAAAACCATAATCTGGCCCGCCGAGTGGACCCACGCACATCAGGGCACTGTGGTGAACTCGGGTGACAAATACATAATTACCGGATGGATGCACTTCCCTCCAAGCTAGGCTGAATTAACGCAATATGCCCTTTTCAAGGCCCAAATCTCTCCTACTCGCTTATCAACGGTGGCCAGCAAACCGATTTTATGTGAGCATGGGCGCTGTCTAAATATAAGGACTTCCTATGACTTTAATGATTGGCAAAAACAGCGTGGTTTCCATGCACTACACGTTGAAAAATGATGACGGCGAAGTAATGGACAGCTCTGACGGCAAGCCACCAATGGTATATCTGCACGGCGCCAACAATATCATCCCCGGGCTCGAAAACGAGATGACGGGCAAAACCTCCGGCACATCTTTCAATGCCAGTATTTCCCCTACCGATGCTTACGGAGAAGTTAAACCGGAACTCGTTCAGGTAATCAACAAGAGTATGTTTCAGGGAGTCGAATCCATCGAAGCAGGCATGACCTTTGTAGCCCAGGGTGATGGCGGCCAACAACAGGTTCGGGTAACTGCTGTTGAGAATGAAGACGTCACTATCGATGCCAATCATCCTATGGCGGGGCTGACCCTGCATTTCGAAATCGAAATTGCGGACGTACGCGAAGCCACAGAGCAAGAAATTGAGCACGGACATGTGCACGCTGACGGTGCCGACCATTAACACTGCGGATATTTACTGCTGCGCCCACACTGTTATGTTGATCGCAGCAGTAACATAGCAATCACCATTTCACCTCAATCAAATAACTCGAAAATTCAGGACCGCTATAACAATGGGTAGAGCCTACCAGAACCGAAAAGAATCAATGGCCAAAACTGCCGAGGCCAAAACCAAAGTATACAGTAAATATGGCCGAGAAATATACGTAGCTGCAAAGTCAGGCGGCGTAGACCCGGATGGTAACCTCACCTTGCGTGGCTTAATCGAGCGCGCGAAGAAAGATCAGGTGCCTACTCACGTAATCGAAAAAGCACTTGAGAAAGCATCCGGTATTGGCGGTGAAGATTTTTCCGTCGCCAGATATGAAGGCTTTGGGCCCGGCGGCAGCATGGTGATTGTCGATTGTCTTACCGACAACCCGAACCGTACCTACGGGGATGTCAGACAGTGTTTTGTGAAAACTAAATCCAAGATTGGAACACCGGGAAATGTCAGCCATCTGTTTGACCATTGCGCTATCCTGAAGCTTAAATCCGATGATGAAGAAGCTGTACTGGAAGCATTACTGAATGCAGACGTGGATGTCTCGGATATTGAGAACGAAGATGGCCATATTACCGTGTTCGCGCCTAACACCGACTATGGACTTGCCCGTCAGGCTTTATGCGAAAACTTTGGCGACGATAAAGACGAGATAGATTTTGAAACCGATGTCATCCAGTTTCTACCTCAAGCCACCATCACCCTTTCCGGGGATGACGTAGAGACTTTCGAAAAGATGCTGGACCTGCTTAATGACCTGGATGATGTGCAAAACGTTTATCACAATGTTGAAGGCTGACTGACGAGAACATCTCTTGCAAATCACTTTCCCTCAGCCTTGTATGGTCATCCCTGTTCGATGACCGGGTAGAGTTTAACGCCAAAATACTCAAAGCCGCACAGCAGATGTGCAAAGACGACCCCGTCGGTGTATCGAAGACCAACAAGAATGGCTGGCAGAGCCCCGATATTCTTCAAAATCTGGGTGAGTTTGCGTATATTAATTTAAGAATCATACAGGTTTGCGAACGGATTGCTGAATCTCAAAATTTTTTCCCGAACATGGCTTTCCAACATCAGGCATGGATTAATTTCAATCCGCCAGGAGCTTCCAACAAAATTTATTATCATACTAACTGCCATTTCTGCGGCATTTACTATATCAGCCTCAAGGCACCGGAATGTGGAGGCATTTACTTTCGCGATCCTCGGGCAGCGAGCAGAATGATGAGCTACCCTGCTAGTGAGCCAACTGATTTCACCGCTGAAGAATTGCGCATGCCACCGCAGGAGGGCCGGATGTATTTATTTCCGGGCTGGTTGGAACATGGTGTTGAAGTAAATGAAAGCGCTCAGGATCGTGTCAGTATCGCCTTTAATGTGCAGGCTGTGCCTCAGGGCTGAATCGTTTCAGAAAATCCCCTTTTACCACGAAGCCTTACTTGGCAAATAACTGTGCCTCTATATCCCTGAAGGCTTTGAATTCCAGCGCATTGCCGGAGGGGTCCGAAAAGAACATAGTGCCCTGCTCTCCCGGCTGACCCTGAAAGCGAATATAGGGTTCGATGATAAAGTCATCCACAAAACTCTTTACCTTTTCCGCCAGCGCTTCCCAGTCATCAAATTCCAGCACCACACCAAAATGCGGTACCGGCACGCCATGGCCGTCTACCCCATTGGCGATATTGGCAACTGAGCCATCGCTGCCCAGCTGCGGATTCAAATGTGTAACCAGCTGATGACCGAACAAGTCGAAGTCTATCCATTCTTCTGCGCTGCGCCCTTCAGGCAAGCCCATCTTGACACCGTAAAACTCCCGCGCTTCATAGATATCGCGAACCTGAATGGCTAAGTGAAAAGGTGTTAGTTGCATAGGTTTTTCCTGCTGGGGGCTTATTCAACAAGTTATCATGGTTAAATTCCCATGGCTAAAGAGTATCGAATGATTGATTTGAATAACAGTTATCCTCCTAAATCTCTGAAATTTTTAGCTAGTTCAGGCAGTATTTACAGTGTGTAGAGTCTGTTGTGTACCTATGTGTTAATAGGCCTACAATTAATCAGGCTTTAGAGAGCATTAAGCAATCAGTTCATCCAGTACCCGAGGCGGTAAGCGAGAAAATGTCCGAGAACTCTCTTATAAAAAACTACGAAAACCTTGTAGAGCTTAATTACCAGCTCTACAACGGACTCTTTCTGACATTACCGCTTGATGCTGTGGAGCAAACTGGCCTGCTCATACCCCTGCTGGAAGAAACGGCACAGGCCGGACTTGATGCCAACAAGAATCCCACTGAAATCATCAATGAATTTTTCAAGCTGCATAAACCCGAGTTCACTGAGGCTGAAAGAATAAATTTCCTTTTCAAGGTCATTCAATATGTAGAGCGGCAAGTGGTTTTAGTAGATGCGCTTGAAGATGCTGCCTTTGACATAATCCACCAAACTGATCAACGCAATACCCTGCGCAAGCTGATGGAAAGAGTCGACGGTGACGGACTTGAAAAGGAATTCAGCGAGGTACTGTCAAATTTTGCTAGCAGAGTAACTTTAACCGCCCACCCTACACAATTTTATCCGGGGCAGGTTTTGGCGATTATTACTGACCTGGCTGAAACCATAAAAACCAACGACATAGGCAGCGCAAAAGATTTATTACAACAATTGGGTAATACACCTTTCTTTCAACAGGAGAAACCATCTCCATATGAAGAAGCGGTTAGTTTGGGCTGGTATCTTGCCAATACTTTTTACCCGGCAATTGGTGAACTGGCGGATCTTCTTTTACCTCATCTTAACGAACAGTCAGCTAACAGCAGACAAATACTTAGTGTTGGTTTTTGGCCCGGCGGTGACCGGGATGGCAATCCCTTCGTCGATGTCAAAGTAACTCTGCAAGTGGCTGCCAAACTGCGGTCATTGATTATTTCCCTGTATCACTCGGAAATACGCGACCTTAAGCGTCGCCTGAGCTTTAAAGGCATTTATGAAAGACTGGAAGCATTGGAGAAATCACTGCTTTCTGAATTAACCGCACCCGGCTCTTCTGATTTAAGTTCTACCAAGCTCCTGAAGGAACTGGACGCCATTGATTCTATTCTTAACAGCAACTATCAGGGCCTGTTTGGCAAGCAACTGAATTCATTTCGAAACAAGGTCAAAACATTTGGCTATCACTTTGCCAGCCTCGATATCCGTCAAGACTCACGTGTCATTAAAAGAACCCTGGATGCAGTATTGGAAAACTATAGGGATACACTTCCCCAAGGTTTTAGCTCTCTTTCTGATTCTGAGCAGATTACCGCACTGTTCTCCTGCAAGGAGAATTCGATAGATCCGGAACAATTTGAAGACGCAGTTATCCGCGATACCCTGCAATCTATGCGGGTGATCAAGCAAATCCAGCAATCAAATGGGCCTGCAGGTTGTCACCGTTACATCATTAGCAATTGCCGGGGAGCAATAGACATTGCCAGAGTCATGGCTCTGTTCAAGCTGAGTGGCTGGGATGAGAGCTCTCTTAGCGTAGATATCGTGCCGCTATTTGAAACTATCGATGATTTGCTGAATGCCGGTGAGTCCATGTCCAATCTCTACAAAATCTCTTCATACAGTGACCATCTTTCACGGCACAATAATCAACAGACAGTCATGCTGGGATTTTCCGATGGCACCAAGGACGGGGGTTACCTGATGGCAAACTGGGCTATCTACAGCGCCAAGGAAAACATAACTCGGATATCCCGCGATACCGGCATTGAAGTAGCTTTTTTCGATGGTCGTGGCGGACCGCCAGCGCGAGGAGGTGGTAGCACCTATGAATTCTACGCAGCGCTAGGCAGTCAGATCGAGAGCAACCAGATCCAACTCACCGTGCAGGGCCAAACAATAAGCTCCTATTACGGAACAGTGGAAGCTGCTCTCCATAATCTTCGGCAATTATTAGCAGCCGGCCTCGCCAACAATTTGTACGAAGAGCCCGAGAGAGAACTTGATGATGATCAGCGTAAATTGATCACTGGTCTGGCTGAAAACAGTTACAAGAAATACTTGGCATTGAAAAATCATGAATTGTTTGTGCCCTATCTGGAGGAGATGAGCACGCTTAAATACTATGGACAGGCAAATATAGGTAGCCGGCCTTCTTCCAGAGGCAATGGCCAACACTTGATGTTCGAAGACTTAAGAGCAATCTCATTTGTCGGCGCCTGGGCCCAGCTAAAACAAAATGTTCCCGGCTTCTATGGCCTGGGTACTGCACTTAAAAAGGTAGAAGACGCCGGTGGTCTTGAATCCTGTCAGCAACTTTATCAGAAATCCAGATTCTTCAGAGCACTTGTGAAGAACAGCATGCAGAGTCTGAAAAAAAGCAATTTCCAGCTAACCTCCTATATGCGAAATCATGACAAATACGGCAAGTTCTGGACGATGCTTCATAATGAATATGAATTGAGTGTAGAGATGTCTATCAAAATCTCCGGACAAGATACCTTACTGGAAGATCACCCCACCAACAGGCTAAGCATCGATCTTCGGCAGAAAATTGTGTTGCCACTGCTTATAGTTCAGCAATACGCTCTTATGACTGTTAAGGACATTTCATTCGATGACACCGAAAGGCTGGAGACCTATGAAAAAATGGTCATGCGCAGCCTGTTCGGTAATATCAATGCCTCGCGCAATTCGGCTTGATCAGGACTCTTCCCGAGTTTTACCAGTGTAGCTCCAAACTAGTAAAGGCCTGTCTATATCCGGCTCCCCTAAAACGCTCAAGCTGCCTTACTATTGCTCGTAAATCCGATCAAACGTGCAACGTTCCAGACCACCAACACCAGAAGGGTCACAGCATCCTCCCCCAGTCATTCCTCCTTCCAGCTAGAGGGCGTCTGGGCTACTAAAGACCCAATTGCTTGTGTAGAACAACTCGCTGGCACTGCCTCCGGAGATACCAAATATCCGAACTTCCTCATCGTCTAAAACTCTGAAATCTGATAATGGCATACTAATAGAAAACCCAGGCGTCAATCCCACCGACTCCGGTCGATCAGCCTCAACATCTGCTCTACGTATGTCTGGTGTGACTGAAGTATGTAATTCCCCATTAACAAAAACAAGCACATCGGCTACTTCAGGAATCGCAGAATTAAGAGACCACCCACTAACAATTACGATAGAACCATCTTGCCCAATATCGGAACGCACATAACCCAGCACTTCTGAGCCATCGACTGGAATTTCCCTGCCATCGGATGAAATCAATGATTCAAATTCCCTGCCCTCTGCAGTGGCAAGATCAAACTGAACCTGACCCTCTTTTTGTAATCGTTGTAGCTCTATCTTGCCATCGACATTTACAAGAAAAAAAGCATTTACCTGATTTCGACCTGAGGTAAACGAAGTTTCAGAGACCAATGAGGCAAATTCTCGCGTCTGATTAAAGTGAGCGTCTAACTTTATCACCGACCTGACTATACCGTTAATGCCAATCACTAGATGCTCTGGATAGACCGACTGCTCACCATTTGCGATCTGCCCTCTTATATCTGTCAGGACCAGGCCTGAACTGAGCTCTACATTCGCAAAAAAGGATTCGCCTTCGATATGCACACCCATGCCTGCATCTACTACTTCAAAATCAGCAATTGGTGAACCTACAATATGGGCATAATCCTGGATGCCATATAACTGCCCCCAAGACCCTGACCGAATGGTTGCATTCTTTCTTAGCAAGCTCTCAGACCGCAAACTAGATTGACTATCAAGTTCGAATTGTTGATTAGTGCCCGCTAGAATGCGCTTAGCTGGCCGCTCTTCAAGGGTGAAATCAAGAGCTGATTGGCCATCCATTTCCCAATCGACGTCCATATCCAGAGCATCGATAATTGTGGGCAGGATATCGATAGTCTCGACATTCCGATCACTCGTAATGCCCTGCTTCTGATAAGGCAGTTTAACAAACAGAGGAATCCACATGATGTCAGCGAGGTTGGTTTCACTAACTCTCCTGGAATAATCATTCGCCAAAAACGCAGCACCATGGTCTGAAGTTATTACGACCAATGAACGTTCGTAGAGTCCTGTTTCTTTGAGCCGCTCAATTAGTTCTCCCATCAAGCTATCAACATAACCGGCTTGTAATGCATGGCGCCTGTAGGCGTGGTCAATTAGTGACTGATCGTTATCCCAGGCCGGATAAGTTCCATAGGCACTATCTTTTCTTATCTGGCCATCTATTTTGTTTGGATTCAGGCTATATAATTGTCCGCTAGGCAAATACTGCCAAGGCTTATGAGGAAGCATTGCATGCAAATAATACAATTGAGGAACCTGAGCCCCCTCAATTGAGGCTGTAAATTCCCTAAATGTGTTCGTCTGTCGATCAACCATGTGAGTGAAATCTTCAAAATCTTGATATCCATCTGAGGATAGTCGAACTGTTCTGAAAGAATTCCATGACTGATCGATTGCAGGCAATCCAGAAGCCAACTCAACTGGTAACGACACATGGCCATAAACAATTACCAGGTCCATGAACAATCCCAGTATTCGTTCAGAGACTGTCGCCGAGCCTTCGTCCGATAGCAGAGGTGACAGCCTGGTGCCATTTTCCTCTATCTCTAATTGATGAGAGCCGGACAATAATGTGAATAGGCTTTGTGGATAGTCGCTTAAGGTAGGTAGTCGTTTTTCATGCAACCTCGGCGAAACACCGCTGAGAATAGTAGGGATGGACACCAGTGTTGAGTCACTTACGGTCGTTGCATTTCGAAACCAATATGCATGATCAGTCAACCAGGAAAAATTAGGGAACCGTACAGGATCAATTTGCAACTCTTCATTCATAAGAGTCGTCAACGGAAACTCATCAAGTACTACCATTATCACGGGCGGCAAATCGCTTGCAAGTACAGCAGGCGAAGCATCAACACTATTTGATACTGGCGACGAAACTTCAGATGCCGAAAACACTACTCTGGCTATTTGCGGATTGAAAACAAAGAGGGCTGGGAACAGCAGCGCAACGGGCGAAAGAATGGCCAGATATGTTTTTACCACATCCCACTTATTGTATGCCAATGCCGCGAGCATGCCAAAAATCAACGCAACAATTAGCAATACGATTCCCGGCAGCCAAGTGAATCCTCCAATAAGCTGACTAACAATCAAAGCCACCAGCGATGCTACGAAAGACGATTGCAAAATGTGCTGAGTCTTTTCACCAAATATGCTGGCTCCCGCTATCAGGGCCAAGCAAAATATTGGAATTCCAATGCTGAGAGTAGAGACCAACACAAATAGATCTACTGGAGACGAACCGCGAGCAACAAAAAACTCTGGATAGTTACTTAATAGACTATATAGAGGTTGAGCCACTGCAAACCCTATCAGTGCAAATAGATGCAATGAATAATTCGCCAAACCTTTTCTTGATAAAGAATATTTCATATGTGTATATTCGACAATTGATTGAGAACAGAAGGAATAAAGTAAAGCGCCTCAATAGCTCATTGAAACTACCCTGCATATAGCATCGCACGCTCAAATTGCGTCTCTCTGTGCGCTATCAAAACTTACATTTCCGCCATGCCAGCGAACAAGCTAAGTTGCTATCCGACGCATCAGGTAGAGAGTTCGCTCACTGCTCGAGATTTCTTCTGTTTTGAGAATATCAAATTTTTCTGAAAAAGCTTTTTCAAATCCCTGCTGATCATACTCAGAGAATATGTCGGTGCGATTGGACAACAAGCGTTTCACTTGTGAATCACTTTTCGGGATAAATTCGATTATCAAATGGTGTGCTAATTCCTGAAAAAAATCTGCTATCAGTGGTAGCGGTACATTATTTGAAATGGCGAGATGGTGCACTAAAGCCAGCGACAGTATGATGCTGTTTTTAGTTCGCTGCGCAAAAGATTCTCTTTCTCTGGACGCCCAGCCAATAGCCCCACTGGGATTAGTTAGATCTAGTACCAGAGGTAACAGATTCGGTAATTTGTCCTTCTTGTTCTGCTGATAATTACTATCGACTGCAACCGGGTCAATATCCCAAGCCATCGCATCATATCCAAGATCACAGGCCAGACGACTGAAATGCCCATTGTTTGCACCGAGATCATGTACCTGAGAGCCATCTATCTCAATTTCCGACAAATAGAGGCGCACCAATTCTTCTTTATGTTGAAGCGCCTGATCGACATAGTTAGTAGCAGAATAATAGTCACCCCACTCTGTCTCCGGCCTTTTCCAATTCAGTTTTCTGGTGCCTGCATGTATAGCCTGCAACATAGCATCCATGGCCTTGCGACTTATCGGCTTTGCTTCCTGTCCAGCGGGCTTATCGCTAGTTTTTCCATATTGAATCTGCGCTTTGGCATGAGCATGGATATGGCTTAGCAGGAAGGGTGAGAGATAGGATCTAGACGGCAACAATTTACTTGCTATATCCAGGGGAATTCCATCGATGTAGACACGAAGTAACTGAGACAAACGGACATCGGTGGCACTCATAAGTGCTAATGGCGCTAGAAAATGCTGACAATATTGTTTATATCCCTGCCACGGCTTCCCTTCCTCGTATTGTATAAAAGAAAGAGTGTCGATTAGCATCGCTCGACCTTCATAAAATTGAATATTGTAAGCCGATGCATCTTTAAGACACATGCCATGCTGCATCGCCAAGCGCTGAATAGTCATGGTGGCTAATGCTGCATCTTTGAGCTGGCTAAAACTCCATTCATAGGGGTGAGAGATAAACGAAACAAGTTTTGGTTGGATTATCTTATAGCAGCTATCCGCGTCAGCAGGCTCGATATCTGCTTCATCATGAGGAATGAGAAGCCTCGCTTTGAACAGGGCCTCAAAAAGACCGTTCTTCTGAGCAGCTTCATAATCCGCTGCGTAGGTCTGATTTATCTGTCGATAGAGGATATCCCCTCTCTTGAACAAGAACCCTGCGGGGTCCCGAAAAGAGGACGGTAGAACTTCAGTAGTGGCCATCGCTTTATCACTCGGTAGAAAACCAAACCTGATTCTTCTATACTGTTTAATTGAAATCCGTATCACGTAGCAGGTCCTAAAAGATTTTGTTACAAACCCTACAAATATGCAAGCTTGCGCCCATAAGAGCCTGCCAAGAGAGCTTTACAATATGTCACTTAAAATCAGTTCGATTGCCGCAGTGGTAGCAAGCATTGGCGTGGCCGCTTTTCACAATGACGCGCAGGCATATTTAAACCCGGGTTCCGGTAGTATTATCCTACAAGCGATAATCGCCGGCTTCGCTGTGATATCTGTCACCGTTAAAATATACTGGTATAGACTAAAAGCGTTCATCAAGGGCGAAACCTACGATCCGAATGAGGACCTGTTGGCGGATCTTGACCTTGATGATAAAGATGAAGATGAAGAAAAACCTGCAGGTTAGTTCTTCTACTTAGATTTGCAAAATTTTTGAATTCTTGCTTCAAATTTCTTAGAAAATCGTATTTAAAACCCAACAGCATTAAACACGATAAAAGGGATCAGAAAGGACAAATGAAAAAGAGTGAATCCGAGCGCAGATCATCCGGTCGCCGTAACGCTGACAGGCGAACTGAATGCGACCGTAGAAAATAAAATGCCAATGCAAACTGGCAAGGCGAAGAACGGCGTATTTCTGACCGTCGCGAGAATGAAAGGCGTCAGGGAGAGCGTCGCAATAGTTAGGGCTTTAAAAGGCTTACTCCTTCCCTAGCAAACCGTTCACTGTTAAACATCCTAAAACCCCACCCTCTCAGATAAGCTCTTTGCCAGAAAAGGCGCCATTCGGTCTTTTACTTAATTGTCAGGCAATCAACTCTTGGCTTGCTGAATCTCTTTATAGTTGCTACTGGTGTCGGCTAGTGCCCAGACAGCGGCTGAAAGGCAGTCGAAAGAAATTCTGCACACAGAGATGCTTTTTAAGGTATACCCGAGACCCGTCATATTGCTAGTATGGTATCCAGAAACCTAAAGGAGAATCACCATGCCTAGCTGCAAAGAAGCTCATGTCGTAAATCTCTCAGGTGCCGCAAAGCCGCGCAATCTACTCATATTCATGGACGGAACATGGAATGACGAAAACGGGCGGGACAACGATGGCGTAGTCACTAATATCTATAAGCTGTTCTGTGCCCTGTCCGGCAGACACTAACACACCCAGATACCCCATAGTAAAACCACTAGCAAACACCTTGGCCTCTATTTCAGGGGCGTAGGTAATGATGAAGACAATATCCAAAGCGTCGGCTACTACCAGGGCGCCTTCGGCGCTGGCGAGAAAAATATCCGCGATCATGCATACGCGTCAATCTGTAAACACTATCGGCCCGGCGATCGTATCAGCATCTTTGGTTTCAGCCGTGGCGCAGCAAGCGCGCGGCTTCTCGCTAGCAAGCTGAATAAATACGGCTTGCCCAAAGAGATAACACTGCACTACAAAGAAATGAAAAACAAAAGCTCGAAAGAAAAAGAATGGCAGTTCTCCCACTACAAGGCGAAAGAAGAGAAAAGCCTAAAGGTGGATGTCAATTTCCTCGGCATATTCGATACCGTAGGGGCATTCGGTATTCCTATAAATCTGGGACCGCTAAATTTTCAGAAGATCAATCTGTTCCACGACCTGACTCTGTCCCCAAACGTGCAGCGAGCCGTACATCTGGTAGCCATCGACGAGAGTCGTGAGCCTTTTATTCCAACACTAACCAACCTTTCCGAGCGCATCGAAGAAGTATGGATGCCCGGTGTTCATGCGGATGTGGGTGGCGGATATGAAGATTGCATGCTTGGCAATATATCTCTCGAGTACATGATTGGAAAATTCAGCAGGTACACCACCGACCTGCCGGTGACATTTACGGCATCACTGGACAAGTGGACACAGTACGATCTGGAAAGTGATGAATTCGTAATTCATTATCACGGCGATGGCATTAAGAAAGATGCGCGGGATTTGCATGTACTAAGGAATGAAAAGGCATGCTCAGTCCCGGTAAAGATTCATGGCTCTGCTTTCAGGCTAAGAGAGCAGGACAATTTCTTTTATTCGGAACGACTCAATAGTTTCGCTACACGGGTGCCTATCAAGTATAACCCGATAAATATGAAGAAACTGGATACGGCTTGTGTGCGTATGCCTTGAGACAGACTACTCGGGTAAGTCACGAAACCATGACGTGGCTTACCTTTATCTTCTAACTTTACCTATTTCCCACTTTTACCTATTATCTTTCTCATTGCGGTAGCCTCCACCTTCGAAACGAATACCTGCAACAGAGTGAGACACCTGAACCTGAATTTCGCAAACTGCGGTATTTTAGGCCAGATCGGCTGCCTGATATTCCATTAGATAGATACGACTATCGGGCTGACCATTCCCCGCGCACTCGGCACGCACTTTAGCTCAGAATATCCAATTGTGTGACCGTATTGATTCTGAGTTTTCTCTATTTACTTCTCGTCGTCCTCATTCCTACCCCTTCGTATGTCTCGCAACCAATAAGGGTTTTCATTTAGCCTGAACCAATCGACCTTTGCTTGCTCAAATAATGGAATCATCCCTTCAGCGAGATTCCCATCCTCGTCACGGTGATATTCCCACAGATATTCAATGATATTAAAACAAGTAGATATGTGGCCAGCTGCGATCAGAACATCGAGATCATCTCTCCCATTACCACCTTCAGATTCATTGACCCAGAGCTTGGTTCCCATAGTTGCCGCGATCTTGGTCACTTCTTCAGCTGCATCTGAGGGATCCCTCGCCCAATCGGGAACATTACTATATTGCGAATCACCATGACCGTAGGTCATTGTCAACTTTCCAGTGGCCCATAAAAAAATCCCTGCACTCAAACGAGTACAGGGATTTTCCTAAATTAATGCCTGACAATGACCTACTCTCACATGAGGAAACCTCACACTACCATCGGCGCTAAGCGGTTTCACTTCTGAGTTCGAGATGGGATCAGGTGGTTCACACTTGCTATTGTCGTCAGGCAATTCTGACATCCGCATCGCTGTGTTGCTTGGCGAGGCAGATAGATTCTTAACAATAAGATAAATGAAGATCGTCTGTAAATTAACTTGCGCTACAAGTGGCTATTGCCTGTCTGTTTCCAGAGTCGGCGCTAGCTTTCTGTACGTTAAAGTCGATAAGTTGCTTTTCAATATAACCAAGGGATAAAACCCATGATTATATGGTCAAGCCTCACGTGCAATTAGTACTGGTTAGCTCAATACATCACTGTACTTACACACCCAGCCTATCAACGTCGTCGTCTTCAACGGCACTTTAGTAGGATCAAGTCCTAAGGGAAATCTCGTCTTGAAGGGGGCTTCCCGCTTAGATGCTTTCAGCGGTTATCCTGTCCGAACGTAGCTACCGGGCAATGCTACTGGCGTAACAACCCGAACACCAGAGGTTCGTTCACTCCGGTCCTCTCGTACTAGGAGCAACTCTTCTCAAATTTCCTGCGCCCACGGCAGATAGGGACCGAACTGTCTCACGACGTTCTAAACCCAGCTCGCG
>Ga0315322_10000191_pt1 | contig 42733 bp, 36 predicted proteins | sample M110021515metaG_FD_203461 | JGI IMG/M metagenome (GOLD analysis project Ga0315322, IMG submission 203461) | Ammonia-oxidizing marine archaeal communities from Monterey Bay, California, United States - M1 100m 21515 | ecosystem: Environmental > Aquatic > Marine > Intertidal zone | place: USA... | reverse complement strand
GCGTTACTGCATCATGAAAAGGCATGTCCAGGACCCTTTCGACAATCCAGCTTAGGACAAATGTGTTAGTGCCGCTGTAGTCGAAACCTGTTCCAGGGAGTGCCCACTTACCCGGTCTCATACTCGCTAACATATCGTAGGGAGTATCTGGCGTATCAGGTGAGCGAACAGCGTCTCCGAGCGTCGCCTCAAACTCATAGTAACAGGTACCTCGTGCGTAGTTACCATCGGCGCAGTCCACGCCTGACGCCATATCCAGCACATCACGAACAGAAACCCCAGCAAATTCCGACTTGCTCAGTTCGGGTACATAAAGATCTACTGGTTGGCTGACATCGACTTTACCTCTGGCCTCAAGTACAGCGATCAACGAGGAGGCGAGGACCTTAGTGACCGACCACCAGATCGGTTTCTCGTACTCCTGCATGCGGGCGTAGTGTTCGAATACGATGCGACCTCTGTGCAGGATGACCACGCCAAGGCTGGTACTGTGCTCGCTGTTAAGAAACTCAAGGAAAGACATATCGCCTTCAGGGGTCGCAACAGGAAATCGATCAATAGATTTATTCAGCGCATAGTCCAGTGGTCGAACCTGACCGTTTCTATACACGGGAACTGTCGGGAACAATTGCTGCAGATGCCGGTTGTTCCACCGCATGTCTTCACCGGTTGGTATCCACCATACTTCTTGTGCGGGGTCCGGATGCCGCTCGTGTTGCTTGAGCGTCTCTTCGACACTGGTTGAAGGTTTGAAAGGCGCTACATTTTCATTGGCAAAAATTGGCAAAGCTGGCAGGTTCACAACAAGCAGTAAGAAAAATCTGAACATGTGAATCACTCTGGTCGTCCTATTATAAATGTAACATGCTGGTGGTTATTTGCCGAGTAAACGATTCGGGCGCTTCCGTCTTCGGCCGGCTTGCAGCAACGTCTTAGAGACTAGATCGTCTGCTTATATGCCTTAGCACAATAAAGTATTTTGCAAACCCGGCATTCAGGAGGAGACTGAAGGACTCTTACTACGGAGGTGCCAGATGACCACAGTCCAGGATATAGTCTCGACAAAAGGTAATGAGGTGTGGTCGCTCGGACCTGCTCATTCAGTTTATCAAGCTATCGAGATGATGGCTTTAAAAGGGGTGGGAGCGTTAACGGTATTGTCTGACGAAGGGAAATTGATCGGGATTATCTCAGAACGAGACTATGCCCGAAAAGTTATCCTCCAGGGGAAGTCATCCAAGACAACCCAGGTTGCAGAAATCATGACACGCGAGGTCATTTTTATCGAACCTGAGAGCAAAGTGGATGAAGCCATGGCATTGATGACGATAAAAAGAGTTCGTCACCTACCCGTGCTGCTTGACCAACAGCTGGTCGGTATGATTTCTGTGGGTGATCTGGTTAAATCAAAGATCGATGAACAGTCGGTTATGATCGATCATCTCGAAAGGTACATTAGAGGTGAGGCCGCAGGTGTAGCGCACTAGTTAGTTCCTGCGGCTATTTTTGCGGGGTTAAGCGGCCTGGCACAATTAAGCGGCCTGGCACAATCAAGCGGCCTGGCACATTGAGGGTGCCATTTTCGACCATGACCTGGTGTCTGGTCACCGCGAACCAAAAGCGCCCGCTCGAGCAGGTAGGCACTGGTACCTATTGCGCTGCGTAGGAGATCAAACGTCGTCGAACCAGGTTACTTTTCCGCATTCAATAGCGCCTTTACCAAAGAAATAGCCATAAAAACCATAACCAATGAAAAAGGCAACGCCCCGATAATCATCACCGATCGCAATGCATCCATTCCTCCGGCGGACAACAGCACCCCAATCAATACTGCAAATATCACACCCCAGATCACCACGTGCCTGGTATGTTTTTGACTCTGATTGCCTCCCGAGGCGAGCGTATTAATGATCAATATCCCTGAGTCTGCCGAGGTGACCAAAAAGGTCAATAGTAAAATGACGATCACCACTGAGAGCGCAACCGCGAGCCCCGGCGTCAAAATCAAGTTAATCGTTTTAAATAACTGGGCAGACATATCAGCATTAACAATTGACCCCTGGGCTACACCAGACAACTCAAGATCAATCGCCGTAGCGCCAATAAAGGTAAACCAAACCAGACAAATCACGGAAGGGATAACGATCGCACCAATGACATATTCACGAATAGTTCGGCCGCGTGATACTCGCGCCAGGAACAACCCTACAAAGGGTGCAAAAGCGATCCACCAGGCCCAATAGAAAATAGTCCAAGAACCCTGCCAACTCTGCAGCGAGGTATAGGGTTCAACCCCGTTATCAGCCCACACGGTTGTCGACATCGCTGGCAACGCGACTAGATAATCCCAAATAGTGTAGGCAAAAGTTTGCAAAGCAAAGAAGGTGGCGCCAAAAATAACAAAAAACGCAATCAGAAAAACTGACAGCCCCATATTGATGTTAGACAACCACTTGATCCCTCGATTCAAGCCAGACATTGCAGACAAGCACGAGGCACCAACAATGAGTGTTAAGCCAAAAAGCTGAGCCAACAACGTCGGCTTGCCGCCTTCCCCTACTAGCCATTGCGCCCCGCTAATATTAAATAAGCCAGAAGCAAACTGCGACACACCATAACCAATGGTCACGCTCAAGCCTACGACGGTAGCTAAAATCGCTACTATATCCACGACATGCCCTGCAGAGCCTGACATTGCACGACCAAACAGGGGTTGCAGCGCGCTGCGAATGGTCAGTGGTAAACCACGGTTGTACGAGAGATAACCTAAAGAAATACCTACCACGCCATAACAGGCCCAGGGGGTAAAACCATAGTGCAGCATCGCCCATTTATAGGCATTGCGAACATTGTTTTCATCTAGACCCGTGGTGATGCCCTTAATGGTGTCGGGGTTGTTAGCAAAATGGAAAATCGGCTCGGCTGTTGAGTAGGTCAACATGCCAATCCCAATACCCGCACCAAACATCATTGACAGCCAGGTAAACATGGAGAATTCTGGTTTTTCATCGGACCTACCCAGCTTAACGTGGGCCGTGCGAGGCCAGATCGCCAAGGCTAAACAGATAACCGTATAAAAAGCGGTGACGTAAACATACCAGCCACCAAAACTGGTCGTCGACCAGTTCTGTACACTCAACAACACTTCCCCGGCAGCAGAAGGCGATAAGCCCACCCATAAGATAAGCGCCGCGAGAAGTAGCTTTGGCACCAAGACCACAACCTGATTAAAACCCGCGTAAAACCCAAATCTTTCAGTGCTAATAGCAACAGCTACTTCATTAGCATTCGTCTCTGGCTGACTCAAAATTTGATCTCCCTTTTAATCGATTGCGGTGACTGCTGTAAGTATAGGCAATATTCGGTCCTTGTTGAGAAAAGAAGTGGGCCTCGAACCTGGGACGGTATCGAAAGTGAAAAGCTTCAGGTAATTTGAATCACCACAGGTGAATTTAATCAAACGTAGAAACCAAAACCATTCGCAGACATTCAAAGCCCGGGTCGCGCTAATTCGACGAATAATCAGCCAGCCCCCTGGCCCAACAAGGATCATGTTGTAGACGAGTTGAAAAAAAGGAGTACGCGTGGTCTGCAATAGCGACAAGCGACACCCATGTGCTCACTAAGAGCAGGAAGTACAAAATGGTAGGTAATGACGTGAGATATAGGCATTGATTATGGCCGGTAGGTCACTAAATCAGTTCTCGTCGGGTTGCCAGAAACTATATACCAGCGCGGGTAATACTGAACAAACAGCTGCAAGCAGCAGCACACCGTTGAAACTACCACCCGCAGCAAGCTGACCTGCAAGCCCAGGACCGACCATTGAACTCAGAGCAAACACAGCAGGCACCAGCACCACAGCTCGACCTGACGCATCACTGCGAGCGATGCCGGCGACCTGCAAAACACATCCACAGGTGAACGCAAACTCCCAAATCCATGCGCCCAGGGCGAAGGGTAGAAAACCGTCTGCGCCGAGTAGGAAAAGCAGCCCCGCCAGAACACCGACGAGTACTATCCAGTAGGCCCAGCGTGCACCGGCACGATCACCTATCCAGGCCACGAAAAATGCAGCTGCGCCCCCCAGCAATTTCAATACGGCAAAAACGATACCGACTTCAGAACCCGTGAGTTCGAGATTGGCGCCGATACGTTCCAGAAATGCCCACAAGGCTATGTTGCCGACCAGAAAAACAAAGAAAATGCTCATGCAGATCCAGGATTGCCAGGGCAGCACTCGCGAGGACTGCACTGTAATCTCTTCATTTTCTTCGGCAATAGCGAGCAACGGACCCTGCGGCACCCAGAATGCGGATAAGCCTAGAATCCCAACAACAAGAGCCAGCGCAAGAGCGGCACCGGGATAATGCCATTGAGCGATAATGAGGGGTGGCAGTGCAAATAGTACCGCTGCAGTGATGGAAAGCTCGACTCCCTGCCGAGTACCAAATGCGCGGACCTTATCAGGCAAATCGGCAAGAATTCGCATCCCAAGGCAGGTCATGGTCGAAGCAAAAAATCCTATAAAGGCCCATGCCAGGTAGAGCGCCTCGATGTTGCTAAGTTGGGAACTGACCGCGAAGGCTCCAGCGGTACCCAGGGTACTGGTTATGGTCAACGTTCTCCAGTTCAGACGATTGATCCAGAAGGGCGCCCCCAGGGTGCCCAGTAGATAACCCGCGAAGCAGATGGATCCAATATTACCAACTGATCTGCTATCCAGGTTAAAGGAATCTGCCAGACTACCGAGCATTACCGGTAGAGAATTAAAGGGTAATCCGCCGATAGTCGATGCGATACTGGCCGCAAGAATGAAAATAAAAATATTTTTCGAGGTGACTGGCAAATTCATGGGTAAAGGGCTGCAGTAACTCGGTGGTTAAACACTGATATTAGCGCAGAGCCACGCTGAAATACCATGGTCACGAATTACCTGATGAAGCATGCAATTCGGCAATCAGCTCCTGGAGAAGGACAAACTCAAAATCCCAGCCTTATTCAACGATGCTAAAGCGACGGGAGGCCCATGGTCCAGGCGAGTTAGTTGGGGTACAGGCAGCCTGAATTCTCTACAGCCTGCACTACGCGGGTTATCGAGAATAAATCGGTATAACCATATAAGTAACTAGTCGTTCACCCTACTCAACCTAGCGGCTATATTAGCGCCCTTCACGAAACCTGGCCTGGCTTCCCATGTACGTCTACGATGAATACGACCAAAAAATGGTCGATGAACGTGTCGCGCAATATCGCGACCAGACAAACCGTTTCCTAGCGGGCAAACTACCGGCGGAAGAATTCCAGCACCTCCGACTTCGAAACGGCCTATACATCCAAAGACTCGCTCCCATGCTACGGATTGCGGTCCCATATGGACTGATGTCTTCCAGACAACTGCGAAAGCTTGCTTATATTACTCGCCACTTTGACCGGGGGTATGCCCACCTTACGACTCGCCAGAACGTACAACTGAACTGGCCGCTACTTGAAGAAGTACCGGATATTCTGGAAGAACTTGCCAGCGTTGAGATGCATGCCATCCAGAGCAGTGGGAACTGCATCAGGAACGTGACTTCGGACCAATACGCCGGGGTTGCACAAGACGAGATAGAAGACTCACGACCCTGGGCCGAAATTATTCGACAGTGGTCAACGTTCCACCCCGAGTTCAACTGGCTGCCACGTAAATTCAAAATTGCAGTCAGCAGCGCCACGCAGGATCGTGCAGCGGTACAGGTACATGACATTGGTGTCCGAATACTCAACAACGACGGTGTCACCCGCTTTGAAATCCTGGCCGGTGGTGGCCTTGGCCGCACGCCTGTGATCGCACCGGTGATTAGGCAGAACCTCGAACCCAAGCATCTGCTAACCTACCTTGAAGCCATCCTGCGCGTCTACAACAGGTACGGACGACGGGACAACAAATACAAAGCACGAATCAAGATCCTGGTCCGGGCCATGACTCCGGCGGTCTTCGCAGAAAAAGTTGATGCTGAGTGGCAGACACTTAAAGATGGCGTCGGCACGCTGACTGACACTGAAATTTCAAGGGTCAAAGGGCATTTCACTATTCCACCTTACGAAACACTGGACGACCACGTTCCAGAGATCGATGATCGCATTGCAGACAACTCTGGCTTCAGCAACTGGCTAAAGCAGAACGTGAAACCCCACAAACAGGCCGGTTACGCCATCGTCAACCTGGCCCTGAAGCAAACAGGTATTCCGCCGGGGGATATCACGGACAAACAACTGGAAACAGTCGCGGACCTCGCCGACGAATTCAGTTTCGGTGAAGCCCGGGTTACTCACGAACAGAACCTGACGCTCGCAGATGTCCCTAAGAGGTCTCTCTTCAGTCTTTGGCAGGCATTGGTTAGCGCCGAACTTGCAACACCGAACCTGGGTTTGCTCACCGATATCATCTGCTGCCCGGGTGGCGACTACTGCTCTTTGGCGAATGCGAAATCGATTCCAGTAGCAGAGGCTATACAACGCCAGTTTGATGACCTGGACTCCCTTCACGTTCTTGGAGACCTGGATCTCAACATTTCGGGCTGTATGAATGCCTGTGGCCATCATCATGTTGGCAACATAGGCATTCTGGGTGTCGATAAGAAAGGCAAGGAGTTTTACCAGGTATCAATCGGCGGGTCCGGTTTTGAAGACGCCAGCCTCGCTAAAATTCTAGGCCCATCATTTGCCCGGAATGAAATTCCGGACGTCATCCAGAAGCTGGTGAACGTACATCTGGATAAAAGAGAAGGCGCCGAACGTTTCCTGGACACCTATCGGCGGATAGGCATTGATCCCTACAAACAGGCGGTATACACCTCATGAACCAATTGATTATTGATCTGGAAATCACAACTGACGTGACGGGACCTCTCGCAACGCTTGCGGAATTCCTGGCAGCGGACCAAAAACCCTCGGCGGTATTGATAGATTCTGATGAAGACATTGAAAGCATTAAGGAATTTGCGGCAACCCTTTCCGTTATTGCTCTTAACTTTCCTTCATTTTTGGATGGCCGAGCCTATTCTTCCGCCAATCTCTTAAGACGGGAATATGGATACAAAGGTGAACTGCGCGCTGTCGGAGATATCCGCATAGACCAGCTGGAACAAATGGCCCGATGCGGCTTCAATGCATTCCAATTGGCTGACGGGCAGAATATTGAGCAGGGCCTTGAAAGGTTGCAGGGGTTCTCTTTCAGTTACCAGCCAGCCTTCAACCGCGAACCACTATTCAGGGCACGTGCCAGCTAATATTTTAGTTCAGGGCGTGTTTCCCTTAACATCAGCGCATATTCCCACCATGAGCAACCATGGGCTCTGACCCTTTTGTATTTTCATTTTTCCTGATCTTTGCGTGTGCGGGGATCCTTGCTACGTTGGCACTATTTACGCGCCAGCCGCTTATCGTCATGTACATCGTTACAGGGATGATTCTTGGTCCATCCGGCACGGCACTTATTGATAACCCCGAGCTCATTAGCAGCATCGCAAAGTTTGGGATTATTTTCCTACTTTTCCTGCTCGGCCTCGATATGCAGCCCGCGAAGTTAATTAAGACTCTCCGTAGCGCAATGCTGGTGGGTATCGGCAGTTCTTTGGTCTTTTTCGCGGTGGGTTTTTTGATCGCATCAGCCTTCGGCTACTCGGCTACTGAAACGATCATCATCGGCATCGCCATGATGTTCAGCAGCACTATTATCGGAATCAAGTTACTGCCGACAACGGTACTGCATCATCGCCACACTGGAGAATTGATGATCAGCCTACTGCTCATCCAGGATCTAATGGCAATCATCGTACTACTGGTGATTACCGGTGGATTAATGGAATTTGATGGTGTGTCCAAAATCGCGAGTGTTTTGGTCAGCCTACCTCTGCTGCTCCTGTTTTCCTGGTTATTCGTAAAGTATGTCCTTCTGCCGTTACTGGAAAAGTTCGACGCCTTCCATGAATATATTTTTCTGGTTGCTATTGCCTGGTGTTTGGGAATGGCTGAACTCTCTGAACTGACAGGACTATCACTCGAAATTGGGGCCTTCATTGCAGGGGTAACTATTGCCACAAGCCCTATCGCTCTTTACATTGCTGACCACCTGAAACCGCTTCGGGACTTTTTCCTGGTGTTATTTTTCTTCTCGATTGGCGCAGGGTTCCATATGGATCTTCTGGCTCAAGTCATCTTACCCGCAGCTGTCATCGCTGCCGTCATACTCTCGTTGAAGCCGGTCACCTTCAAGTTCATGTTGAGACGGATGAGTGAAACGAGCGCGTTGGGTTGGGAAACAGGATTCCGCCTTGGCCAGATCAGTGAATTTTCATTGCTGATAGCGTTTGTCGCGACGGCACAAAACCTGATCAGCCAGGAAGCCTCTCACCTGATACAGGCTACGGCTATCCTGACTTTTTTGGCGTCTTCTTACCTGGTGGTGTTTAGATACCCCACGCCTATTGCAGTCAATGATCGACTGCGCAGGGACTAACCAAGCACCTCATGTTTAACCAGGGTACGACCTGCCACGCCCCCGGCAAAAATCTTGTCAATTTCACCGGACAGCTGGTTCAGGCCAATTTCAACGACCATCTCATCCAGGGAAGACAACTTCCAATCAGCTGCTAGCATGTTCCAGACGCGGGTTTTTTCCTCAATCGGCAGCGACACGCTGTCGATACCCAAAATATTTACATTGCGCAAAATAAAAGGCAGCACCGTAGTAGTAAAAGCAGGTGAGGCGACCAGGCCACAAATCGCGACACTACCGCCGTAACTTAGACCCTTAATCACGTTAGTCAGTATCTCGCCACCAACGGTATCAATACCGTGCGCGTACTTCATTGCATCCATGGGCCGGGGATTTTGCTCAGACAGTGACTCGCGATCTATCACGTCCTTTGCACCCAGGCCTTTGAGGTAATCTGCTTTATCCGCCTTGCCACTGCTAGCGACAACATCGAACCCCTCTTTAGCCAGTAGAGCGACAGCAACGGATCCAACACCACCGGTTGCCCCCGTTACCACTACTGGACCATCAGAAGGTTTGGCGCCCATCTTAAGGAGTTTGTCGTAGCACAGCGCCGCCGTCAGGCCGGCCGTGCCAATAATCATACTTTCGCGCAATGTCATTCCAGCAGGCAATGGCGTAATCCAGCTGGCAGGGACACGAATGAGCTGCCCATACCCACCCGGGGTGTTCATCCCCAGGTCAAACCCAATAACAACAACATTATCGCCAGGTTCAAACAAAGATGTATTCGATTCGACAACCTGACCTGCGGCATCTATTCCAGGCGTATGAGGGTAACTTTTTGTCACTCCGGGCAGTCCCTTTGAGGAAAGCGCATCCTTATAGTTTAACGATGAGTAATGCACGTTAATGAGCACATCCCCATCAGGAAGGTCATCCGTTGTTCGCTCGATGATCTGGTGCGTTACACCGTCCTCACTCTTCTCTACCCAAAAGGCACTAAAACTAGTCAATATCCTCTCCTGACTTACTGTATAAATTGGTTAGGCAAGGCCTGCTGCGGCATTGCCTGTCGTGATAACGTGCCACCCATCCATAAACGGGTGACTCGCTCAAAAAGCTTGTCCATTTTGTTCTTGTGCACTACGTACTTCACCAGGAATACATCCCTATCGGCACAACACTCAACAATATATTCATCGCTTGTTTTTAACTCGTCAACAAGATCACGCTCCAGTGCTCTTTTCCCAAACCACGCTTCGCCCGTTGCCACTTTTTCTATATCGACCTGCGGCCTGTTATCGGACACAAAATCCTTAAACAGCTCATGAACATCTTCAAGATCGTCGACAAATTTTTCACGGGCTTTATCGGTATTTTCGCCAAACAGTGTCAACGTTCTTTTGTATTCACCCGCTGTAAGGATTTCAACATCGATGTCGTTTTTCTTCAGAATACGATGAAAATTAGGGATCTGGGCTACCACACCAATCGAGCCTAAAAGAGAGAAAGGTGCGGCAATGATTTTGTTCGCGATACAAGCCATCATGTATCCGCCACTGGCCGCCACTTTGTCCACTGCGACCGTCAGGGGAACAGACTTGTTTCTGATTCTCTGGAGTTGTGATGCAGCAAGACCGTAGCCATGGACTACGCCGCCAGGACTTTCGAGACGAACGAGTACTTCATCCTGTTCCTCTGCAACTGAGAGGATCGCTGTTATTTCTTCCCTGAGGTTAACGACCTCAGATGCCTGGACGTCGCCGACAAAGTCTACGACAAACATTCGGGGCTTGGGTCCTTCGCCCTGCTTCACATCTTTCTTCTGTGTTTTTTGCTTTTCTTTTTCTTTCTTCTTTTCTTCTTTTGTATCCTGTTTCAGCAATTCAGGGTTCAACACAATGGATTTCAGGCTATGGGTAATCCCATGCAAAGAGTCATTGAGGTTTTTAACTTCAATATGGCCAGCATCTGGGTCTTTTTGTCTCTGGGTAGAACCAAAAATAACGACAATTACGACCAGGACCGACACCAATATCGTCACTGATTTTGCTAGAAACAATCCATATTCGATCAAAAACTCCAAATCCAAAACTCCCGAATCATAAGACAGCACATGCTACCACAATCTCCACTACAGGCAGGCTGGTAAAGGACTAGAGATGTATACTTCAACCATGAGACGGTTGATGAAACAGAACTTACTAGTAATCCCTATCTTCGTGATCGCGCTCGTCACTTACGCGGTAACAATGCCGACGGCCATCACCCTGGAAGATGCAGGTCTCTTTCAAATGATCTGCTACCAGAATGGCATTGCACACCCACCGGGGTATCCTCTTTTCACCCTATTCTGCAGCACATTGGTTATTTCTCCTGAGATCATGAACGGGAACCTGGTTTCTGCGCTTTTTGGGGCGTTTACAGTCGCTATTTTCTTCTTTCTCTTGCTGTCTATAACACGCAACTTCATTGTCGCAACGAGTGCAGCGCTCTCCTACGCCTTTACAGCGAGCTTCTGGGCCCAGTCGATCATTATTGAAGTCTATACTCTGGCTGCACTTCTAATATTTGTGTGCTGGTACGCGCTACACAGGTTTATTCGACTTAAACGCGACGCTGACTGGTTTCTGGCGTGCCTAGTTTTCGGGTTCGCGCTGTCCAACCACTGGCCCCTGGCGTTACTTTCGACACCGGCCCTGGTTGCAGTGGTTTGGCCAGCGATCAGATCCCTGGCTTTTAAGCTGACCCAGGCGCATTTCCTCTTGCTCACGCTCTTTGTATTTAGCATCGGTCTAACACCATATCTTTATCTCGTGACACGACCCGATGATGTTTTCGGGGTCTTCGGCTCAATCAACAGCCTCGGTGAATTTTTAGACTATGTATCGCGAAACTATTACAACGACGACAAACCCAGTGCGACCATCGCAGATAAACTGGCCTTTCTTCGCTGGTTGCCACTAGAGACTATTCGACAACTAGGTTTTCCTTTATCGCTGATTGCGGCCTTGGGGGTCTACTACAGTTTCAGAACAGCACCCAGACATTTGGCTATCGCATTTCTATTGAACTATCTGGGTTGCACTTTTTTGTTAGTACTGTTGCTTGGGTTTGAATTTGACCGACAAGGCCAGGCCATATTTACGCCCTATCCCATTATCGCTTATGGGAGCCTCGCTATTTGGCTAGGGTACGGTCTGCTTGCAATCTCGTCGCTACACCGTTCACTGTCCAACAAGTTTGTGCAGGGCCTGCTTGGGTTATCGATGGTGCTGACGATTGCGTTCACAAACTTGCCTGGCAATAATCGCAGTGAAGATTCGTGGGTAGAGGACTACTTCGCTTTACTTGTAGACTCGCTACCCGAAGATGCTATCTTGTTTGTTGACAGCGACATATTGTCTTTCCCCATTGGCTATCTGCACTACGTGAAGGGGCTTAGACCCGATATCAGCCTCTATAACTGGAACAGTCTGACCTTTCCCAACCGATTGACCCCCGTCAGGACACCGCGGCAACAACGGGAGCTGATGTTGACAGATTTTATTGGCAACAGAGACAGACCGGTCTTCACCATAAAAACAAGATTTTCCCCGACAACCAGCTACGGTCTCTACGACCAATTGCAACTGGTCGGCATGGACAACGCTTACCTTTTACCAGAGGCGGAGGCCTTCCTGACAAAATTAGCAGACCAGTATGCCCAAGGTCGCATTTTTCGCTCTCAGGAACTTGAACTCGCCGAATTCATTTTTGCCAGTTTTACAAGGCTCTATATTCGATTCCAGAAGCAAAACCTTACCCCTCTGAGCACAGAGCAACGGCAGAGATTCAATCGCCTGCTAGGCACTTTTTCAGGGAAGATGATGCTGATCGAGGATGAACTGGGACGTAAGGACAGGGATCCTAACAAGGCATTGCTCAAGGAGGTCGCTACTGCAGCCGGCCTTCAGATGCCTACGCACATTATAAACAGACAGCAGGCTCGTTACTTCTACTATTCCGCCAGGATATTCCTCCTTGATCCGCCAGAGACAGCTGAAGCGTTGCAACAACTCGAGCAGTCAATCAATCGCTTCCCGGCAACTGACAACCAGGCTTACTGCTTGAGGGACAACCTGTTGGGCCTGCAAAGCATCAATGGATGCGATTCATTCACTCGGTAGGTAAACTGCCGTCCTACCATTTACGTCCAACAGGTATCCCAACTGTGCTATCGGAACTGCTTACGGAGAAACAAAAGACGCTTGAGCCTCATTTCAAACCTGGATTACTGCAGCGTAACTCGACGGTTTTCCAGTTCAGGTTTACTAAGGATGAAGATTTCTTTCTTTGTGTATCACAAGACTCATTCAGCTTTAATGAGGGTAGCGCAACCGATCCGACGCTCACGTTGTATCTGGACCATCATGAAACCTGCTGGCAACTGCTGGCAGGAACGCGCGACGGTATGGAGGCATTTATGAATGGGCAATATAGAGCGGACGGTAACATTGTACTGAGTCAACTGTTGCTCTATCTGTTCAAGAGCGCTGACCCGACCGTTGTCTTCAAGGTTCAGGACTAACCCCACATTCCATCAAACGGGAATGCCGCGCTGCGACAAATATTCATCAATTAACCATCGACTGATGGCGAACTTTCCCGGAATCAGAGGGAGGTCAGCGCAGGGAAACCAATCCGCTTCCGCTATCTCATCCTCCTGCAAAACGATGTCGCCCGATTGATACTCCGCGTGGAACCCGAGCATCAGCGAATTAGGAAATGGCCACGGCTGGCTACCACGGTAGCTGAGGTTACCTACGTTTACTCCAACTTCTTCTTTTACCTCCCTAATGACCGTTTCTTCGATCGATTCACCTGGCTCGACAAACCCGGCCAGCGTACTGAATAGTCCTTCGGGGAACATATGGTTACGCCCAAGCAGGACTTCGTCACCCCTATGCACAAGCACGATAATGGATGGAGATAGCCTGGGGTAAAAGTTCAATTTACACCCGGCACACACAGTAGAACGATCGCTTTGACTCTCTGTGGTGGCCTCGCCGCAACGACCGCAGAATTGGTGGCTACGATACCAGTCGCAAACTTGCAGCGCCCTACCAGCAAGATTGAACAGTGTTCTGTCTATATTCTGAATATTCATACGGAGGTTAGAGAAGCCCGCTGCGCCAGGTTCGGCGACCTCCACAGCAAAACATTGCTTTCCCCCCAGCGTCCCCATGTAATGTTCATGAGCTACCTCGAACTGACCAAGCTCTTCGTATTTAGCAGGACGCCATGCTTCGTTTTCATCAACAAGTTGCAGGACGTTACTGTTGTGGCAAACAAAATAGCTCGCCTCGCCTTGTCCTGCTGCCTTGATCCCAGGAAGAAAGCTGAGGTCAGGCTCAGGCCAATAGAATCCACTCATCCCGTCTCTCCAGTAATGTCACTGCGCCAGACAGCACCCGTCTCAGCTTTTTCATTCAGATGATCCAGCTTATTTTCGTGAGCAGTCAACTCTTCTTCATCTGCCTTGATAACCTTGAGGCGAGGCCTATCTGCATCTAACTTAACCCGAGTATCCAAGCCCTTCTGGTTATTTAGCTCTTCTCCCAGGCCTAGCGTTACCTGGCCACCTGTTAAGAGTAGATATACATCCGCCAGAATTTCTGCATCCAGCAAAGCCCCGTGAAGTTGCCGCTGTGAATTGTCGACGCTATATCGTTTACAAAGCGCATCAAGGTTGTTTTTCTGACCCGGATGTTTGTTTCTCGCCAATGCGAGGCTATCTATCACACTACAGTAGTCCGTTAGCTTACCCAGCGAAGGGTCAAGCAAGCGCATCTCGCGATTTAAGAACCCGATATCAAATGCAGAGTTGTGAATAATGAGCTCACTGCCATCAACAAACTGAAGGAAGTTTTCCCACACATCGGCAAAGAGAGGTTTGTCGGCAAGGAACTGGCTGGTAATACCGTGTACTTCGAGCGCACCGTCATCGCTTTCCCGCTCCGGGTTGATGTACTGGTGAAAATGTCGTCGTGTTAACTTCCTTGCTACGATTTCCACACATCCAATTTCCAGAATTCGATGACCTGCCTCGACTTCCAGTCCTGTCGTTTCAGTATCAAGTACTACCTGTCGCATCTGTCCTCTCCTAGTTCATCAATGCCGCGATTCGCCAGGGCATCTGCTCGTTCGTTTTCAAGATGACCGCTGTGACCCTTTACCCAGCGCCAGTCAATATTATGCGTTTCACACAGTTCATCCAGTCGTTCCCACAAATCCCTGTTTTTGACCGGTTGCCTACTGGCATTCTTCCAGCCTTTCGCTTTCCAGCCTTTAATCCACTCGGTGATTCCCTTGCGCACATTTTGGGAACCGGTTACTCATCGTTCATGCTAAACAGAATCGTGCTCCACCTTCGTCAAACCATCGTGTTTCACCGAGCGCACCGCGCTCAGACGGCCGAATGCCTGACGCCGCCTCCAGACTGGCTTGATCGAGTGAACGGCACCGACGTGTTTCCTGGCGACAATCACGTAAACTGATCCAATAGGCAAGTTAAGGGTTCGGCTGACCCCATCGGAATAGTCGTTAACATCTCCAAGGTACTGGCTGACAGGTGGGCGATAGATCGAGTACTGCGCTCTGTCGATTTTAAAGTCCAGCAGGTTAAGCCAGTCCATCAATCGCCCAGGTCTAATGAACGCACCATTCCAGGGAGCAATACTTTTATAGCGCGTGGAGCGCACAATGGTTCGCCAGGCTCCCCATAGACTCATCGGATTGAACCCAACGATGACGATATGACCCATCGGAAGAGTAGCCCTGGCCACTTCTCGTAAGATTTTTTGCGGTGATTCCACAAAATCAAGAAGATGATGCATAAGCGCGACATCAATACTGTCATTGGCGAACGGAAGCTGCGTAGGATTCGATACCAGGCCAGCTTTCGTTGTATCCAGATTAATAATGATCTTGTTTTGAATCGGGCTAGCGTCATGAAGCACACTGTCCTGAACGCTAAACTGCGCAAGGTGATAGCCGAATAGCCCAGGTAATAATTGCTCGAGCATCGCCACTTCTGTCTTCAGCACGTGCCGGCCCAAATCTGAGGCGAACCACGAACGGATACCTTTTTGCGCCCGTTGCGACGATTTGCTCAGGGCCGAAAAATCATTGTGCATATCAGTGTATTCAACAGGTACTTAACTATTATAATGGAAGATTGATGTCTTACTACATGGAAGTTCAGGGGTCACCTGGTGCTGAGTAGTGCCTAGTCTGCGCGGCCCCCACATAATTCCAAGAGTTAAATCTTATATGTCCCTATCCCACTTATTGACCCCACTGGTCCTGTTTTGTTTGCTGGCCGGTTGCGCAATCAACGAAGGCCCCGATGCCGACCAGCTCCCGGATAGCTTATCTGATTTAGAGCCCTCAGCGGCCCATCAAGAGCCCTCAGCGGCCCATCAAGAACCCTCAGCGTCTCACAAAGAGCCCTCAGCGTCTCACAAAGAGCCCTCAGCGTCTCACAAAGAGCCCTCAGCGTCTCACAAAGAGCCCTCAGCGTCTCGTAAAGAGCCCTCAGCGTCTCGTAAAGAGCCCTCAGCGTCTCGTAAAGAGCCCTCAGCGTCTCGTAAAGAGCCCTCAGCGTCACAAGCAGAGTCCTCTGCCCAGGATTCAAGCCTGGTGCAGACAAACTTATGGCAACGGATGCGCGACGGATTTCGGTTATCACATGAAACGGATAGAAAACGGGTCATGAATGAACTGAATTGGTACGTAAAGCATCCAGAATATGTTGAACGCGTCACCAAACGTGCCGCACCCCATCTCCACTACATCATAGAAGAATTGGAAAAGCGTGGGCTACCCCTCGAGTTTGCACTTCTCCCTATTGTCGAAAGTGCCTATGACCCCTTCGCCTATTCGCATAGCAGGGCAGCCGGTTTGTGGCAATTCGTTCCCGGTACCGCTCGAGTGTACGGTTTGAAAATTGACTGGTGGTATGACGGCAGAAGAGATGTGAGGGCTTCTACCAAGGCAGCTATCGATTATCTCGAGTATCTGCACAATATGCTGGACGAAGACTGGTTGCTGGCACTAGCCGCCTATAATGCAGGCCAGGGTAACGTTCTTTCTTCGATACGTGCCAGTAAACTACCCGCGGATGAAGTAAGTTTCTGGTCGCTTAAGGTTTTTCGCGAAACTTATACCTATGTCCCCAGGCTCCTCGCCATAAGTGAACTGATCAACCACCCCGACCGTTACCATATGACCCTGCCTGATGTAGCCAACGAGCCCTATTGGGAAGTTGTTGAAACCATGGGCCAGCTAGACCTGAATAAGGCCGCAGAGCTAGCGGAGGTCTCTTCAAAGGAAATCTATCTACTCAATGCCGGGTTTAACCAGTGGGCTACTCATCCTGATGGGCCACACGAACTTATTATCCCTGTCGGCAAGGCGGACGTATTTCGTGAACGAATATTAGAACTTCTGCCCTCTGAGCGTTTGGCATGGCAACGACACAAAGTCAGTTACGGTGAAAGCCTGGGGACGATAGCAAATAAATACCGAACGACCATAGATACAATCAGGAGCGCAAACGACATACAAGGTAACCTGATTCGTGCGGGGGAGTCTTTGATGATTCCGGCTGCGACACCAGATGCTGACTACGCCATGAGCCAAAGCAGTAGGTTGGCATCAAAGCAACAGTCTCTGGAAGCGCATTACGGCACTGAACCCATCACCTATACGGTTAAACCCGGTGACAGCTTCTGGGAAATTGCCCATAAATTCGACGTCGGTATGCGTGAACTGGCGAAATGGAATGGTATGGGCACAACCGGTCTCTTGCATCCGGGAACCGAACTAAAGATATTCAAGAAAAGCCACAACAAGACCACCACACAGGCCAAAGACCCGCCTATTGGACCGCGTGCCAGTCAGGTTCGTAAGCTCAACTACCGGGTTCGGAAGGGCGAGTCCTTATCCCTGATCGCCAGCAAATTTAATATTTCCGTTCAAAGCATCAAGTCCTGGAACGATACTTTGAGCGTGAAAAAGTATATTCATCCCGGCGACCGGCTAACACTTTATGTTGACGTTACCCGTCTAATTAATTAACTCGCTCGATCAGCGCTTCTGCCGTCAGAGCATCTTGAAATTCCTGAAAGTCCATCGACCCGAGCTGCGATGCCAGACTCTCCCGGAAACTGGCTACCTCAGCCTCGGCCAATTCTGTCGAGGGCCTGTTTATGACCTCAGATACCCGTAGCACCAGGCTATCGCCGTTAGGCAGAATGGCAATACCAAGCGACTCCTTATCATCAGCGGGCCTGGGCAGCTTAAATGCTTCGCGCATAACCAACGGATCAACATCGCGTGAGAACCGCGAAAGCGAGGGTGCCAAATTCCACTCTAGCCCGTATTCATTCGCTACATACTGGGAAAGTGACCCACCGTTGATTGCTTCAACAATTGCCGCAGCCCTCACCTCCGCTAGCGATTCCGCCTTGCCTCGCTGAAGGATGTAACGAATGTCTTCAGTAACTTCCGCAAGGGATCTGGCAACGCTCGGTGCATACTCCTCGACGCGAATCCCCACGTGGTGTGAATCGGTCAATTCCAGAAGATCACTGTTGTTTCCATCAATCAGTACATCCGCGCTAAAAGCCGCAGTGGCAACCGAATTATTTGCCATCAGAAAATTCTTCGAATCACGAGACAGGTTCCCGGTTGATATCACCTCCAGACCAAGCTTAGCGGCGGGTGCTTCAAGGTCAATTGCTTCGAAGAGCATTTCTGCCAGTCGAGAAGATCTGGTCACAAACTCATCTTCTGTCACATACATTCTGTAACGTTGCTCGACTTCATCACGAACGTCAGCGAGGCTCGGTTGAACTGCTTCATCAATCTCCAGGAGTTTAATAATGTGATATCCAATCTCGGTTTCCACAGGTTCTGACACTTCACCCACAACCAAACCATAGGCAGCCGCTTCAAACTCGGGGAAGAATGTACCCTGCGGATTAAAACCCAGGTCTCCCCCATTATCGCGAGAACCCACGTCATCTGATTCATCTCCTGCGAGGACAGCAAAATCTTCGCCCTGTTCAATTCGCGCATAAACTTCATTCGCTTTCACTTGCGTTGCTTCCATGGAAAGGTCATCAGACGCTTCGATCAAAATATGTGCGACGCGACGTGACTCTTCGGTTGAGTAGTCACCCTGGTTATCACGGTAATACTGCTCCAGCGCTTCCTCGTCGACCTCGAGATCCGCCGCAAGCTGTTCATGTTTGAGTTCAACATACTGAAGGTTCACTGTTTCTTCGGTGACAAAGTCAACCGAACGATCAGCGTAGTAATCCGATATTTCTTCATCTGAAACCGAGACCTCGTCGATTAACCCATCAACCCGGACCTGAAGATACGCAAGATCCCTGGTCTGGCTCAGAAGTGAACTGTAACGTTTGCTTTCGGCCTCGGTTACAAATGCCGACTCGCCAATACCCGCTAACATCTGGCCGAACAAACTGTCAGTACGCATCTCATCACGATAGAGCAGGGGCGTATACCCGGCACTTCTGATGACATTCTGAAACTGGTCAGGGTCAAATACACCACCCACTTTGAAAACTTCACTCGCAATAATTTCACCGTCAAGCAATGCATCGCTATAGTAGAGATCAAACTCGTCCGTTGCCTGGGAAAGAATTTCCCTGGAAATCAGGTTCCTGAGTACATTGTCACGTAGCTCGTCTTCATTGATCTGGTCAGGAGTGCTCCCCCTCGCCTGCAAAAGACGACGATTACGTTCGACCGCAATCTCCATCGCCTGCTGCGTGACCTCCTCTCCATTGACCGTTGCCACCTTAGGGACAGGTGCGAGAAACGTGGTGATGGAACCGAACCCAAATAACCCAAATACGATAATGATGAGTCCAATAATAACTTTAGCCAGGATCCCATCTGAACCGTCCCGTAAACGTTGAATTAACATGATTCCTTTACCTTTTACTAAAGAAGATGAGGCTGATTTAAAATAGCCACAAAAAAGGCGCATCAATGACGCGCCTTTCTATTGTATTACCTTTCTACTGTATTACCGTTTTTTCTTATTGTCTTTTGTGTCTCTTATCTTACGTAATTATCACAGTAGTGTTACGCAAAACCGTCCGCGTAAAGCTATTAGTTAACCGCATCCTTTAACGCTTTACCTGCTTTGAAAGCCGGGACTTTTGCAGCTTTGATCTGAATTTCTTCGCCGGTTTGAGGATTTCTGCCCGTACGAGCAGCACGATCGCGAACACTGAAGGTGCCAAAACCTACCAGTACAACCGAGTCGCCCGTTTTCAATGAATCCGTTATTGAATCAATCATTGAATCTAGCGCTCTCCCTGCTGCGGCCTTGGTGATATCCGCAGATGTTGCAATGTTTTCAATCAGCTCTTGTTTATTCACGCTCTACCCCTTCTATAATTTTTAGTCGATTCTCAATGGATCAAGATGATGTGCATAAGAAACTTGATGCGCCTTCATATGTTATACCCAATGATACTGGCATTTTCAAGATAAAACTGGCTAATGGGTGCTAATCCTCTGGCTTTCATCGGATTCACTTCCTGAATCAGAATCATTTTTAAGGTCTGATTCGAGCTCCTCCGGCAGCGGTTCAGGCACTCTTTGCAGCGCGACTGCCAGTACTTCATCAATCCATTTAACTGGAATGATCTCAAGATCACTTTTTATGTTATCCGGTATCTCTTTGAGGTCCCTTTTATTTTCATCTGGAATGAGAACAGTCTTTATTCCCCCCCTATGGGCGGCAAGCAACTTCTCTTTTAGCCCCCCAATCGCCAAGACCTGACCGCGCAGGGTGATTTCGCCCGTCATAGCGACTTCCGACCTGGCGGGAATTCCCGTGAGAACGGATACCATGGCGGTACAAAGCCCGACACCTGCACTGGGTCCGTCTTTGGGCGTGGCGCCTTCCGGCATATGGATGTGAAGGTCATACTTTTCATGGAAGTCCTTAACAATTCCCAGTACGTCTGCGCGGCTTCTCACCACAGTAGTGGCAGCCTGTATCGATTCCTGCATCACATCACCCAAGGAACCTGTCTGGATATGGCGACCCTTTCCTGGAACCATAGCAGCTTCAATTGACAGCAGTTCACCGCCCACCCGAGTCACCGCAAGCCCTGTCACTTGCCCAACCTGGTCTTCTTCCTCCGCCAGGCCAAAATTGTATTTTCTGACCCCTGAATATACGTCAAGCAGTTCTGTCGTCACGGCCAACGTGCCCGATTGTTCAACCTCACTCAAAGCCGACTCTTTTACCACTTTTCGGCAAATTTTGGCGATTTCACGTTCCAGCCCACGCACCCCTGCTTCTCGCGTGTAGTAGCGGATCAGATCTGTGATCGTTTGATCCTCGATTGCTATCTCGCCTTTCTTAAGGCCGTTATTCTTCACCTGCTTGGGAACGAGATACCGGGTCGCAATATTAAGTTTTTCATCTTCCGTGTAACCCGGAATACGGATAATTTCCATCCGATCAAGGAGCGGCGCGGGGATATCCATGGAGTTGGAGGTACAAATGAACATGACTTCTGAAAGATCATAATCGACCTCCATGTAATGATCATTAAAGCTATTATTTTGCTCCGGATCCAAAACCTCGAGTAGCGCAGACGCAGGGTCTCCTCTGTGGTCCTGCCCCATTTTGTCAATTTCATCGAGCAGGAACAGAGGGTTTTTCACTCCCGACTTTGCAAGTTTCTGGATAATCTTTCCTGGCATTGAGCCGATATAGGTTCGACGATGTCCACGGATTTCTGCCTCGTCTCGCACGCCACCCAGCGCCATTCGAACGAATTTCCGGTTTGTGGCCCTGGCAAGAGACTCACCCAATGACGTTTTACCCACGCCAGGTGGACCGACAAGGCAAAGCACTGGACCTTTGATTTTCTTCACGCGCTTTTGAACGGCGAGGTATTCAAGAATCCGGTCTTTAACTTCTTCCAGCCCATAATGATCGGTATCGAGCACTTCTTCCGCAGCCACAATGTCGGTTCGGAGCTTCGAGCGTTTTTTCCAGGGTGTGTTCAACATCCAGTCAATATATGACCTGACGACCGTTGCCTCAGCAGACATTGGAGACATCATTTTGAGCTTGCTCAACTCGCCTTTGGTCTTTTCTTTCGCCTCTTTTGGCATACCGGAGGATTCCAGACGCTTCTCCATGTCCTCCAGCTCATTGGGAACATCATCCATGTCACCAAGCTCTTTTTGGATCGCCTTCATCTGTTCGTTCAGGTAATACTCACGCTGGCTCTTCTCCATCTGTTTTTTAACGCGACCACGGATGCGTTTTTCAACAGTGAAGAGTTCCAGTTCGCCCTCTAGCAAACCCAACATGTGCTCAACACGATCTTTCAGATCGAACATTTCAAGTAACTGCTGTTTGACCTCCAACTTCAGGGTTAGCTGTGCCGCAATAGTGTCTACGAGCCGCGATGGGTCTTCGATGCTGGCAACGGAAGTCATTACTTCGGGGGGCACTTTCTTGCTCTGTTGCACGTACTGCTCGAAGGTTCCTATGAGCGTTCGCGTTAATGCCTGACCTTCTCCGGGATCCGTCAGCGGCTCGTCCAGTACCTCTACATCACCGCTGAAAAATTCATCATTCTCGCGAATCTCATTAACCGTCGCCCGATTGGATCCCTCGACAAGGATCTTCACCGTCTTGTCTGGCAGTCGGATAAGTTGCAGGATAGTTGCCACCGTTCCGAAAGAGTACAAGTCATCCTTACCGGGCTTCTCGTTACCGGGCTCCTTCTTCGCCAGCAGAAGGATCCGTTTGTGCTCGTCATTCTCCTGGGCGTGCTCAAGGGCACGAATCGATTTCTCGGTTCCTATAAATAGTGGCTGAACACCATGAGGATAAACCACCATATCCCTGAGAGTGACAATCGGTACATCAAAGAGTTCTTCAGACATTAAATAACCTTTTCGGCAATGGCACGGCCGCCATTCACACTGAACTTAAACTATAGTTTACAAAAAAAAGGGGGCGTAAACGCCCCCTTTTTCTCCAATTTTGGACAAACGGTATATTACGCGTTTATTCCGGTGACGCCTTCTGTTGATCGACGTTTTCATATATTAGCAACGGTTCCGAGGCGCCATTGATGACGTTTTTATCAATAACAACTTTACTGATCTCGGGTTCGGAAGGCAGTTTGTACATCACTTCAAGAAGCACGTCCTCCAAGATGGAGCGCAGTCCACGTGCTCCGGTTTTTCTTTCCATCGCTTTTTCCGCGACGGCAACCAGCGCGTCTTCCCGGAAGTCTATTTCTGCGCCCTCCATCTCGAACAGTTTCGAATACTGCCTGGTGTAAGCGTTTTTGGGCTCTCTAAGGATTCGCACCAGTGCCTCTGTATCCAATTCATCAAGGGTCGCCAACACAGGTAGTCGACCGACAAATTCCGGAATCAACCCGTAGCGAACCAGATCTTCTGGCTCAATCGTTCTTAGCGTATCCCCCAAGTTCTTCTTCTTGGCCTCGGTCTGTACGCTGGCTCCAAACCCGATCCCACTCTTGTCAGATCGATCCTGTATAACCTTGTCCAAGCCTGAAAACGCACCACCGCAGATAAACAGAATGTTTGTTGTGTCGACCTGCAGGAACTCCTGCTGAGGATGCTTCCGGCCACCCTGGGGTGGGACTGATGCAACGGTGCCCTCAATTAACTTAAGCAGTGCCTGCTGCACGCCTTCACCCGAAACGTCGCGTGTGATTGAGGGGTTGTCAGATTTCCTCGAAATTTTATCGATCTCATCGATATAGACAATACCCACCTGCGCCTTGTCGACATCGTAGTCGCATTTTTGCAAAAGCTTCTGAATGATGTTCTCTACATCTTCACCAACATAACCTGCTTCAGTGAGCGTCGTTGCATCAGCAATAGTAAAGGGTACATCGAGTAACCTGGCCAGGGTTTCGGCTAGAAGCGTTTTTCCTACACCTGTCGGTCCTACCAGCAGGATGTTGCTCTTCTGGAGCTCAACTTCGTCTTTCTTGCCAGTGTAGTTAAGCCGCTTGTAATGGTTATATACAGCGACCGAAAGAACTTTCTTTGCCCAGCTTTGGCCGATGACATACTCATCAAGAATGTCATTGATCTCCATGGGCGTGGGAAGCTTGTTATTGACCGATTCGTCGCTACTTTCCTGGAGTTCCTCTCGAATGATGTCGTTGCATAGCTCAACACATTCATCACAGACATACACCGATGGGCCAGCGATAAGCTTTCGCACTTCATGCTGGCTCTTACCACAGAAATTACAGTGAAGTAGCTTACCGTCGTCGTTGCTACCCTCGTTCTCGTCGGACATACCCAAACCTCAAATGCTTATTTAGGGATCACTGCTCTCAATGCGGGTCACCCAATTTCATTATAGCCAAACGCTGGCAAATTAAAACCTGCCCCGAAAGGCACCATCCCAGGGTAATTTAATCCTACACCGCGGCTAAATTCGCCCTGGGTTCCTGGATCTTGTCAATGAGCCCGTAAGCCAGCGCATCATTGGCCGTCATAAAATTGTCGCGTTCAGTGTCTTTTGCAAGCTGCTCCACAGTTTTGCCCGTGTGTTCAGCCATGATGGCATTCATACGCTCACGCAGGAATAGTATTTCCTTTGCCTGGATTTCAATATCAGACGCCTGGCCCTGGGACCCGCCACTGGGCTGGTGAATCATGACTCTGGAATTTGGAAGACAATACCGTTTGCCTTTCGCTCCACCGGCCAGAAGAAATGCACCCATGCTTGCCGCCTGACCAATACACATTGTCGACACTTCACTATTAATAAACTGCATGGTGTCGTAAATCGCCAGGCCGGATGTCACTGAACCACCCGGTGAGTTGATATAAAGCTGCACATCTTTGTCGGCATTTTCAGACTCCAGGAAAAGCATCTGGGCCACAACAAGGTTCGCAACGTTGTCATCTATAGGGCCTACGACAAAGATGATTCTTTCTTTCAGCAGTCTCGAAAAAATGTCATAGGAACGTTCGCCTCGAGCGGTTTGTTCAACAACCATTGGTATCAGACCCAGACCCTGGGTAACAGTTGGAAACGTATCGTCAAATGTATGCATGGGATTTCTCTTTAGTGGACTGGGTCAGTATAACGTCAACCCATAATATTGCGGCAATTTAACAAAAGTTCAATGGTTGACTTCAGGTTAAATTGTGAGACATAAGCTCGACAATTACCTTACAATTCAAGTGGCTAAATGGAACAAATCAGTCTTCCGCTTCTGGAGACTCGTCACCTTCATCGGCGGGCAGCTCAGCTTCACGCTTCACAGCTTCGTCATAACTAACTGTTTTATCAATCACTTTAGCTGACTCCAGTACGAAATCAACAATCTGCCCCTCCAGAACCATATTCTGGATTTGACTGAGTTGCTGTTCATTGCTGTAGTAATAATTGATGACATCTTCAGGCTCCTGGTAGGTGGCAGCCATCTCTTCGATAGTTTCTCTGACCGCTTCAGCATCGGCCACCAGGTTGTTCTTATCAACAATTGAGCTAACGATCAGCCCAATCTTTACTCTTTTTTGAGCCTGCTCGGTGAACATTTCCGCTGGCAACATGCTTGGATCAAACTGAGCGCCACCACCAAACTGTTGCACGGCTTCCTGGCGCATTCGGTTCACTTCCTGGTCGATTAACGACTGCGGCAAGTCAACCTCGTTATTCTCGCTCAACCCGTCCATCACCTGATCCTTGACCTTGGTCTTGATCGCAGAATCCAGCTCTCGCTTCATATTATTAGTGACTTCTTTACGGAATGCTTCAACTCCGCCTTCCTTGACGTCGAACTGCTCAAAAAACGCATCGTTCAGTTCTGGCAACTCTGGTTCAGAAACCTTGTTTACTTTAATTTTGAACAACACTTCCTGGCCGGCAAGATTCTCTGCCTGGTAGTTTTCAGGGAAAGTGAGTTTAAGGTCCTTTTCTTCGTCTGCTTTTAAGCCCGCCAGCCCATCTTCAAATCCCGGGATCATAGAACCTGAGCCAAGCACAAGGTCTGTGCCTTCGGCTTTTCCACCCTCGAAAGGCTCATCTTCAAGGAACCCTTCGAAATCCAGATTAACCTGATCTTTTTCAGCCGCAGCACGGTCGGTTTCGGCATATACAAGCCTCTGTTCCCGCAGTGTGTCGATCATTTTTTCAAGATCAGCTTCCTCGATAGAACTGGACAAGCGCTCTACTTCTATATTTTCAAGACCGCTGACTTCTACTTCCGGGAAGACTTCAAAAACGGCCGTGTACTCAAGGTCCTTGCCCTCTTCGATGTTAACTTCTTCAATCTTAGGCATACCTGCGGGGTTAATGGCTTCCTTCTGAAGTGCCTCACCATAAGTTGACTGGATCATTTCACTGGAAACTTCCTGCCTGATCCCTGCACCAAACCGTCTCTTTACTTCACGCAGAGGCACCTTCCCTGGTCGGAATCCATTGATCCTGGCCTGTTTAGCGGTCTGCTTGATTTTTTCTGTGACTTGGACTTCTACTCTTTCCGAGGGCACAACCACGTGCATTTTTCGTTCAAGACCTGCTGTGGTTTCGACAGTTACCTGCATGCTGCTACCTAATTATTCTGGATTTAATATGGTGCGAAAGGAGAGACTCGAACTCTCACATCTTACGATACTGGTACCTAAAACCAGCGCGTCTACCAATTCCGCCACTCTCGCATGTTTGTTGTATCGGGTTAGAAGCTTCTCTTCCCGGTCTCACCTTCAATCTGGGGTGAGCGACGGGGTTTGAACGGGCAAACCTTTGCCGCGAACACCGCCAATCCCTCTTCCCGGTCTCACCTTCAATCTGGGGTGAGCGACGGGGTTTGAACCCGCGACCACCGGAATCACAATCCGGAGCTCTACCAACTGAGCTACGCCCACCATTGCCCTTACTCCCATTATAGTGGTACGCCCGGAAGGACTCGAACCTTCAACCCTCGCCTTAGAAGGGCGATGCTCTATCCAGTTGAGCTACGGGCGCATTAACCCTGACCTTCTGGTCGTATCACCTCATGGGGAATTTGGTCGGGGTAGAGAGATTCGAACTCCCGACATCCTGCTCCCAAAGCAGGCGCGCTACCAGACTGCGCTATACCCCGAACAAAGGTCATTGCAGCTTAACCATAAAGCACTGGATAATACCGCAACCTCTAGCCTACCTAGTGCTAGAAAGGGGCGCATTCTACTAACGAGGCTGGATACAGTCAAACAAGATATTGACGTTTTTTTTAAGCAAAGCAAAGGCTTAGCCGTTAGCATTGAAAAAGCACTGCGAACCGCGAAAACAAAGCCAAAGCACAGTATTAAAGTGGTCGATTAACACAAGGTAAAAACTTCATGAAACGAATATTCATTTCAGACCTGCATCTGGACACCAACCGGATGGATCTGACCAGGGCGTTCACAAAATTTCTCAGCGAGCATTGCCAAAATATCGATGAGCTGTACATTCTCGGCGACTTTTTCGAACTCTGGCTGGGAGACGACGACCAATCCCCCCTGAATAACGAAGTGATCAATGCGTTATCCGTTCTGACCTGCGATGTATTTGTTATGCATGGCAACCGCGATTTTCTGATTGGTGATGCATTTTGCAATGCTGCAGGTGCGAAACTACTCCCTGACCCCTACCCTATTACCCTAGGTGATCAACCCGCCCTGTTAATGCATGGCGACAGCCTCTGCACCAGGGATGAGGAATACATGCAAGCAAGAACTCTGTTACGTTCAGACGCCTTTCAGCAGGATTTTCTGTCGAAACAGATGCCGGAAAGGCGAATCATCGCCGAACAGATACGGACAAAAAGCCAGAAAGTTTCTCGAGAAAAAACCGAAGAAATTATGGATGTCACGCCGGAAGAAGTGACCAGCGTAATGAACCAGGCCGAAACCTCGATTCTGATTCACGGTCATACTCATCGTCCTGCCATTCACCAGGTCGACCTGCTATTCGGCCCTGGAACCCGGTACGTTCTTGGCGACTGGCACACATCGACACAATTTCTAAGAGCGGATGGAGCAGACCTGGAACTGGTTCAGTACGACTTCTGAATCTTTGCTTAGATAACAGGGACCCCGCTATGGAATCGAAAATCCGGATCCGGCGTGAGGATAAGACGCTCGTCCGCCTCTAGAAACAAATCGATACGATCCTGGATCGCCTCACCGTTGGCAATCTTTTCAGCCTGGTCAAGGTAAAATAGAAAATGCCTTGCTTCAGATTTCAGGAGTGACTGGTAAAACTCCGCAAGTTCGTCATCCAGAATATCTATCAGCCGCGCAAAGCGTTCGCAACTTCTGGCCTCCACTATGGCACTGATAATAAGCACGTCGACTAGCCGGGCTGGTTCATGGGTGCGTGCCCCTGATCTAAGTTCTCCCGCATAGCGGGATGAAGAAAGTTGGGCATAGGTTATATTCCGATCTTTCAGTAGAGCCACCACCTGTTCAAAATGTCGAAGCTCTTCTCGGGCTATTTTCGAGAGTTTCAAAATCATTTCAGTTTGATCAACATGCCGGTACATCAGGTTTAATGCGGTTGACGCGGCTTTTTTCTCGCAGTTCGCATGATCAATCAGCAAAACTGACAGGTTGTCTTCGGCTTGTTCAAGCCACAAATCCGGTGTTTTACACCTTAAAAAACTGTTCACATTCATAGCCTTACACTGTGTGGGGGTCTTTGTTGACTTAACTTTAAGCCGTGCATCCAGTACACTTGCCAACTTTTTGAACCGGACGACATGTTCGTCATTATACAGTGAGGTAAAGGTCGTGCTTAAAGCCTATCGACAACATATGGAAGAACGTGCAGCTGAGGGCATTGTTCCCAAACCCTTGGATGCTGAACAGGTCAATGGACTGGTCGAGCTATTGAAGAATCCTCCAGCAGGTGAAGAAGCTTTTCTTACCGATCTCCTCGAGAACAGGATTCCGGCAGGGGTTGATGACGCCGCCTATGTTAAGGCGGCATTTCTCGCCGCTGTCGCCAAAGGCGAAACGCATTCACCCATCATCGATAACGTTCGTGCAACAGAACTTCTCGGCACAATGCTTGGCGGATATAACATTGAACCATTAATCAGCCTGCTCGATCACGATGCAACTGCTGCAACAGCAGCGAGCGCTTTGTCAAAAACACTACTGATGTTTGACGCATTTCATGACGTCGTGGAAAAAAGCGAATCTAACGAGCACGCAATGTCGATCCTGCAATCATGGGCTAATGCGGAATGGTTCCTCAACAAAGAAAATGTCCCTGAAAAAATTACCGTTACAGTATTTATGGTGGACGGGGAAACCAATACTGACGACCTGTCTCCGGCAGGAGATGCTTGGAGTCGTCCCGACATCCCATTACATGCTAAAGCCATGCTCATCAAAACCATGGACCGGCCGTTAGAGACCATCGAAGAACTGAAGCAAAAAGGTCATCCCCTCGCTTATGTCGGGGACGTTGTCGGGACAGGCTCATCGAGAAAATCAGCAACCAATTCAGTTCTGTGGCACATGGGGGATGACATTCCCCATATTCCTAACAAGAAAGACGGCGGCGTTTGTCTTGGTGGCAAGATCGCACCAATCTTTTTCAACACCATGGAAGATGCAGGTGCGCTACCTATTGAATGTGATGTCACAAAGATGGCGATGGGCGATGTTATTACCATCCACCCCTATGAAGGAAAAATCACCAACGAGGCCGGCGATACCATTAGCGAGTTTGAACTATCAACACCCGTCTTACTCGACGAAGTTCGCGCCGGAGGAAGAATCCCTCTTATTATTGGTCGCGGACTGACAGAAAGAGCAAGAGAGGCTCTCGGACTTGAACCCAGCGATGTGTTCAAGAAGCCAACACCTGTCGAGGCCAACGAGAAAGGCTTCACACTGGCGCAAAAGATCGTCGGCAAAGCCTGCAATGTTGAAGGCGTGCGCCCAGGGACCTATTGCGAGCCTCGCATGACCACCGTTGGCTCCCAGGACACAACCGGACCCATGACACGGGATGAGCTGAAAGAACTAGCCTGCCTCGGGTTTTCAGCCGACCTTGTGATGCAGTCGTTCTGTCACACAGCGGCTTATCCAAAGCCGGTTGATATCGATACCCAACACTCCCTGCCTGATTTCATCCAGACACGGGGCGGTGTCGCTCTGCGACCTGGTGACGGCATTATTCACTCCTGGCTGAACCGAATGCTACTGCCCGACACTGTCGGTACCGGCGGAGACTCACATACAAGATTCCCCATGGGCATCAGTTTCCCCGCTGGCTCTGGCCTGGTTGCATTCGCTTCAGCTATCGGCGTGATGCCACTCGATATGCCGGAGTCCGTGCTCGTGCGATTCAAGGGAGAGATGCAGCCCGGTATTACCCTCAGGGACCTGGTAAACGCCATTCCTTATGCCGCAATCCAGAGAGGACTGCTGACGGTAGCGAAAGAAGGCAAGAAGAACATTTTCTCGGGTCGCATTCTTGAAATTGAGGGCCTTCCTGACCTGAAGGTCGAACAAGCATTTGAGATCAGCGACGCATCCGCTGAAAGGTCAGCCGGAGGCTGCACGATCAGACTGGGTAAGGATCCAATTATCGAGTACATCAGCTCGAACATCACCCTGCTAAAATGGATGATTACAGAAGGTTATGGTGATGCACGAACCATCGGCCGAAGAATCGAATCCATGGAAACCTGGTTAGCTAACCCCGTTCTCATGGAACCCGACGCCAACGCTGAATATGCTGAGATCATTGAAATCGACTTGAACGAAATCAAGGAACCGCTGCTCGCGTGCCCCAATGACCCGGATGATGTGAAGCCACTCTCCGAAGTAACCGGTACAAAAATTGACGAAGTCTTCATTGGTTCGTGTATGACCAATATCGGACACTTCCGCGCCGCCGCACAATTACTGAGTAAAGCCAGCTCCATTCCGACAAGACTCTGGATATCTCCCCCCACGAAGATGGATGAGCATCAGCTGATGGAGGAAGGCGTTTACAACGTTTTTGCCCAGGCCGGTGCCAGAACCGAGATGCCCGGATGTTCACTGTGCATGGGGAACCAGGCTCGCATAGCGCCTAACTCCACCTGTGTGTCAACTTCTACGAGAAACTTCCCTAACCGGCTCGGTGATGGTGCAGATGTTTACCTGGCCTCTGCTGAGCTTGCGGCGGTTTCAAGCATTCTCGGTAAGCTCCCGTCTGTAGAAGAGTATCTGGCATACATGAAGGACCTTGACACGATGGCTGAGGATATCTATCGCTACCTGAACTTCCACCAGATCGAATCGTTCCAAAACTCGGCTGACCAGGCAGTCATTCCCGCAATCAACATCGTCGCGGCAACTTAAGCTCCCGCTAGCACGCTGAGCCTTACTCTTCGCACGGCTTTCCTGAGGGTGCCTACATCCTCAGGACGGTCGTCGATAAAGTTCACCCTGATATAAGCATCTGTTACCGCGTCAACCGATGTCGCCAGGTCCGGCCTGCTAGTAGCCACCCGCCTTGCGTAACTGATTGGCCCCTCCCCCATTGATCTTTCGAGCCCCTGGTTAGCAAGGTACCGGCAAAACTTCAGGTACTCCCGATCAGCGGGGGCTAGTTCGTGCTGGCTTCTTCGTAGCAGCAGCAGTAACGCCGTAAAGCCCAACATGCCGAGAAACACGGACACCAGAATCATACCCAGGGTCTGTCGGTTCAGCTCTCCCAGATAACGATTAAGCATCGACATCTGGACTGAAGGGGTATAACCCACCACCCAGGCATCCCAGTAGTGGTTAAGAGCACTTAACTGTAACCTGAGCTCCGTGATAATGAGGCTGGACCTAAACTTCATCATAGACAACCCGATATCAGACAGGAATTCACCTTCCACTGCGGACTCAAGCCCACTTTCAATCCGTTCCGGTGATACGACGGACGTCGGATCGACTCGCACCCATCCCCGCCCCTCTAGCCAGACTTCTGACCAGGCATGCGCATCAAACTGGTGAACAGCCACGTAGTTGCCGCGACGATTATATTCACCACCCTGATAGCCGACGACGATCCGTGCCGGTAATCCTCCTCTTCGCATCAGGTAGACAAAACTGCTCGCAAAATGCTCGCAGAATCCACGCCTGGAGCTGACCAGAAACTCGTCAATAGTATCGCCTGTCAGGATCGGCGGTCGCAGGGTGTATACGAACCCTTCGGTTGCGTAATAAAGCATGACATTCGATATGTACTCTTCGGGTGTATCACTGCTCGCCCGAAGAGATTCAGCAAGCTCCGACGTTTTCGGGTTGTCATTGTCTGGCAGCAATGTGTATCGATAACGCCAGAAGTCAGACAAACTGATATCCATTCGACTATCGAGATGAGACGTCAGCTCATAACGAAACTTCGAGTTGATTTCCTGAAACGAATAGAACCGAAAATCACGCACCAAACCCATGCGTTCGGCGCCTTCGGCTTCTGGTAACGTGAGCGAAAATACCCAGTTCTGATTCGTGGGTTCCATCACAATACTGTATTTCACCTCGTCGCCAAGGTATTCCATATTATCTTTCCAGGATACTTCTCCGTCTTTGCTTTGCAATGTTCGGCCATAAACACCCGGGCGTTGCTGGGTCCATGCCTGCTCCTTGCGATCAAAGTATGACAGCACAATCCCTCGCCAATAAAGCAGGCTGGAGGAAGGTACCGGTCCTTCAAATGTCGCCCGGAAGGCTAACTCATCGGACTGAACCAGTTGCGCAATATTACCCGGCACCAATGTGTCGGTAACACCGGTTCTGGCGATATTCGTTTGAAAGGGCACAGTCCAGAGCGGTGCAATTCTTGGAAACAGGACAAACAGCACCAACATAAACGGCATGGCCTGCAACAGCATGACCGACGCTTTCTTCATGACCTGCTGCAGGGAAACATTAGCAGCTTCCTGATTCAGTCCAATCAAAGCAGCTGTGATTACCGTAGTACACGCATAAATATAAAGCATGTAGGGAATAGATTGTTCGAACAAGAATTCTGTCAACGCGACGAAGTAAGCGAGTACGATCACAGTATGAGCATCACGCAGCTGGTGCATCTCAAGAAGTTTTAGCACAAAAGCCAAAATCAGCGCCGCTATCCAAGGTTCCAGGCCAAGCAAGGTACCGTAGCCAAACCCAACACTCAGGAAGCCACCAAAAACAAACAGTGCCTTTACCCATCTCCCCGGGTACGACCAGAGCCCCCGGAAAACCATGATCCTCCAGGCACAGCAAGCGACACATATCAGGGTAATCCAGATAGGTAATCGAACCACATGCGGCAATATCACCATGGCCAGCGCAACCAGCAGCAAAATCAGGACATTTCGTGGTATCCAGTCCATCAGTCGACCTCGTACAGGGCCAGCGCACGCAGGACGCGGTCCCTGTGAGACTCACCCCTGCCGGGTTCAATCTCCACCCCCGGAAGGCGCAACCCGTACTCATCATTAGCGCTGTGCAGCGCAAGCACCCAATAACAAAGGTAAGAAAGTCTGCGCTCCTTATCCGCTCCCGTGAAGTGATCCCATTCCAGCCACACTCGCCTATCTGCATAGGCAGCATATTGTTTGGTCATTAAAGTATCGGAACGAGCATACGCTTTCCATGCAATATGGCGGGTTGAGTCTCCCGGTTGGTATTCACGTAATCCGTAGAAGTCTTCCGCGCCATCACGAAGAACCAGTTCGCCCTCGTTGTCACTGGTAGTCACGGCACTAGGCACTTCAACACCAGCAATGGGCCTCGGGTAAACAATGGTGGACATATCCAAATCAACCCAAGACCAGGATCGAAACAGTCCCAATGGGTAGAACGTTTGAACCATGATTCGCCCGGGATTGAACCGGCCTCTTTTGTCAGCAAAAACAAAAGAACGAATCCGAACTTCCGTCTCATGCACCAGTTCAGCCCTGGATATCAATTCACGATTCCAGCCCACTTGCAGCGATTCATAGGTTCGATCACCCAGTCGCTTAAGCACGGTCGTGAATTCAGCTTCCTCACCGGCGAAGGCCGGACGTGTGCTGCCCGCCACTAATGTCAACCCAGACAGATTGCGGTAAGTGTGCAGCATACCCACCATAAACAGGCCCACCAGAAGAAAAGCCAGCGCGAAAATCAATGAGTTCTGGTAGTTAATACCTGCAATCACCATGGCACAGATCAGTAAGGCAAAGTACAGCCCCTGTCTGGTCGGCAGAATGAATATTTTTCGCTGATTCAGGGTGACAGAATTCGCAGGAGGCATCCGATCGCTCAACCAGCGGTTAAATCTTTCTGAGCGTTTCGCCTCATTGAAGAAGACATCGAGTTTGCCTCCTTTCTTTGTGGCTGCCGGCATATTGCTCTTAGCCAACCACATCTACATTCGCCAGCAATCGTTGCGCGAGTGCTGACCCGACATGATCTGTAAAGTCGGAGGACTCCCTCAGCCTGTGATCGACGACCGACGGCAGAACAGCCTGAACATCTTCAGGTACAACATAGTTCCTGTCGTGAATGAAAGCCCAGCTTCTGGCACTGGACAGGAGTGCCATCCCTCCTCGCGGAGACAGCCCATGGGTCAATTCCGACGTTTCCCGTGTGTAGGCGATGATTCTTTGAATATAGTCCAACAGGGCTTCCGAAACCTTAACCGCTTTGCACTGGGCCTGCAGTTCGAGCAGCTTCGGCAGGTTGATGGTATTTCCAAGTGTTGCTAATACTACCCTTCTATCTTGCCCCTGCAGCAGTATTCTTTCTGCAACGGGATCGGGGTACCCCAGCTCAATTCTCATCAGGAATCGATCAAGCTGGGATTCGGGCAGAGGAAACGTGCCAGCCTGGTTACTTGGGTTCTGGGTAGCTATCACAAAGAAAGGCTGAGGAAGTGGCATCGAATCCCCGTCAACGGTAACCTGCCTTTCTTCCATGGCTTCCAGCAAGGCGCTCTGGCTCTTTGGCGTTGTTCTGTTAATTTCATCCGCAAGAATCAACTGGTTAAAGATTGGTCCTTCATGAAACACAAACTGGCCATTTCCCTTGTCAAACACAGGTGCACCGATAATATCAGCGGGCAAAATGTCGCTCGTGAACTGGATGCGGTTGTAGGAAAGGTTGAATACCTTTCCTAGCGCATGTGCCAGGGTGGTTTTCCCCATACCCGGCATGTCCTCAATCAACAGATGACCTTCAGACAGCAAACAGGCAATTGCCAACTTTATCTGCCGTTCTTTTCCAAGCACTACCCGGCCGACAAGATCGACAGTTTCCTGTATGACACTACGCATTATTAACCTTGATTGTGCAGCTCGATTACCTCTGCATTACCCGGGTCCTGAGTTTTCGCAGAGTCCTTCCGTAACGACTCAATCCTGTTGAAATACTCATCGCCCACATTACCTGTCACATACTGGCCATCAAAAATTGAACAATCGAAGCGCTCAATCGAAGAATTAATACCAGAAGCACACTCAACCAGGTCGTCCAAATCCTGGTAGACCAGCCAATCTACGCCTATATATTCCGCTATTTCTTCCTCGGTATGGCCATGTGCAACAAACTCATTCGCCGAGGGCATATCAATGCCATAGACATTAGGATAGCGCACCGGCGGAGCAGCAGAAGCCAGGTACACCTTGTTAGCACCTGCCTCTCTCGCCATCTGAACTATCTGTCTGGACGTGGTTCCCCTGACAATAGAGTCATCTACTAACAGGACGTTCTTACCACGAAATTCAAGTTGGATCGGGCTCAATTTTCGGCGAACTGATTTTTTTCGTTCCGCCTGTCCCGGCATGATAAACGTTCGCCCTATGTAGCGGTTCTTTACAAGGCCTTCCCGATATTTTACCTCTAGCCTATGGGCCATCGGCAGCGCGGCGGTACAGCTGGTATCCGGTATAGGGATGACAACATCAATATCATTATCCGGATACAATCTGAGAATTTTATCCGCGAGTTTCTCTCCCATCTTAAGACGGGCCTTGTATACCGAAATTTCGTTCAGAACCGAGTCGGGGCGAGCCAGGTAAACATACTCAAAAATACAGGGGCTATATGCCACAGTTGGCGTGCATTGCCGGATATGAATGTTCCCATTGGATTCGATGTAGACAGCCTCTCCTGGCTTAACATCAGCTACCAGCTCGAAACCCAGCACACTCAACACCACAGATTCAGATGCGATCATGTACTCGACACCCCTTGATGACTCACGCTTCCCATAAACCAGCGGCCTGATGCCAAAGGGGTCGCGAAATCCGACAATGCCGTAACCAGTGATCAGGGAGACAACCGAATAGGCGCCAACCGCTCTTTCGTGAACGCGACTGATCGCTTGAAAAATTTCATCCGGAGACGTTCGAAGCGACGACACAGCCTGAAGTTCGTGCGCAAAGACATTGAGTAAAACCTCCGAATCCGAATTGGTATTGATATGCCTTCGGTCCGACCGAAAAAGATCTTCATTCAACTCGTTGGCATTAGTCAGAGTGCCATTGTGGGCAAGACAGATACCAAAGGGAGAGTTTACGTACATGGGTTGCGCTTCAGCGGAACTGGATGTCCCCGCTGTGGGATACCGTACATGGGCTATTCCCATGTTGCCTTTGAGACGGTCCATATGGTTTTGTCGGAATACATCCCGTACCAGACCATTACGTTTTCGAAGATTGAGCTGATCACCATCACAGGTAACCATTCCTGCTGCATCCTGACCTCGATGCTGAAGAAGTGTAAGGGCATCGTAGAGCTCGTGACTTACGTCACCCTTTCCTACCATTCCTGCTATGCCGCACATGGTGCCTCCTTCAGGCTCCCGCCTGTTCAGGACTGCTGGTTAACACTGGTTCCGTACTGCCATCGGACCTAATCTCATAATTCTTATCCAGCAACCCTTCACCTTGTTCCCATAAAACCGGGCCAAACTCTTCAATGACGGTGACTATCCTGGGTATGAACTGGGACTGCTGGTACCAATCATCTTCTTCTACTGGTAAGACATAATGCATGAGTGCGACGATTACCAGGACGATAACGCCCCCGCGGGAAAATCCGAAAATCGTTCCAAGCAATCTGTCCAAACCACTAAGCCCCGTCATTCTGACGAACTCGCCAATCAGGTAGTTGACCATTCCCCCTACCATTAACGTCGCAACAAAAAGGACCAGATAAGAAGTACCTAATCGCAGGGAATCAGTTTCAATATAGGGCTCAAGCACTAACGTAAACTGGCCAGCAAACAGGCGTGCTATTAGGACAGCAGCAATCCACGTGACAAGTGACAGCGCCTCCTTGACAAATCCTCGACGGATGCTGATCAGTGTGGATACCCCCAGCACCCCGACAATCACCCAGTCAATAGTTGCCAAAGTCATCCTCCCAGCTGTTCCCGGTCTTCTTCAATCCTGTAACGTACGATACGGCCTTTCAGTTTCAGCCTAGCTTCAATCTCCTGGTTCATTTCCACCAGGGTTTCCTTACTACTGGAGGGCCCAACAAACACGCGATAAATTTCGTCGTCATTCGTGTTCGCATGAAGTATGTATGACCGGTAGTTCTGGTCCCTGAGCTGGGCTCGCAGACGAATGGCATTGTCTTCCTTTTCAAAGCTACCAAGCTGAAGACTCCAATTGACAGGCAGCTGGTTCTTATCAAGTATATGGTCAGGCGACGCCTCATAATTCGTTTCGTCTACCACCTCTTTGGGCAAACGCGCTTCGCTGGCTTTCTCCATCTGCTCAATCTTCCGCATAACGTCTTGGACCGAGATGTCCTCAAGATCAATTTTAGGTGGAGCAGGTATATCGGTAGCGATACGAGCTCGGTCTTCTTCGGTTCCGTCGAGCAGCAACGGCAGCAGTATAATCGCAAGCGAAGTAAGAATAACGGCACCAGTCAGGCGTTGTTTTAGTTTTGCATCCACGTGACGAGTGATTCCAACCCCTGTTTTAATGCTTCGTTAATGCTTCGTTAATGCTTCGTTAATGCTGTCTGAGTCAACAGTTGCAATACGCCTGACACAACGGGAAAAGAGCCACAGACCAAGATCAGGTCAGCCGGGCTGGCCTCTTTCCTCGCCCCATCTAAAGCGTCCCTGATGTTAACATAGGTCTCTACATTTCCGACGGGTTTGACTGATAATCGTTGCAAAAGCTGTTCTGCATCCTCACCCCGGGGCTCATCGACGGTTGCCAGGTGACAGGTCTTGAATAGCGGCATTAGTATCCCTGACACTGATTCAATATCTTTGTCTTTATACATACCAATCACCGCATGTATATCCCTTCCATCCCAGCGCGCGAGCAGGTGTTCTGCAAGGCTAGCAGCTGCAGCCGGATTGTGCGCAACGTCGAGCAAGACCTTGCACTTGTCTTCCACGACGGTTCTACGTCCAGTGAGGCGCGTGGTCAGTCCGATTTCCTGCGAGCTAGAAACGTCCCATCCCAGCATCTTTGACGCCTGGTGTGCCGCGTCGAAACTGTCTTGAGGCAAAATGGTGTCGATATCTTCTGACGATTCGAAATCACGACCGATGATGCAGAGTGGCGCGCCTATCTCTAAAGCATACTCATAAACGGATTCGGGAGGATCTCGATCTGCCACTATACACCCTACTTTCGCTCGCATAATGCCGGCCTTTTCCCGCGCTATCTCCGCCCTCGTGTTGCCAAGCCAGTCCTGATGATCCAGGGAAATATGGGTGATGATTGTCAGATCCGGGTCGACGATATTCATCGCATCCAGTCGACCACCCAGACCGACCTCCAGGATCGCGACGTCGACTTTTTGCTCGCAAAACAGGTACAGGGAAGCAAGTGTCGCAAACTCAAAATAGGTCAAAGTGATTTCTTTTCTGGCTGACTCGATTTCCTGAAAGGCGCGAACAATGGACTGGTCTAAAACCGGGACACCATCAATCGCAATTCGTTCGTTAAACTGGTGTATGTGTGGTGACGTTGATTTACCAACGCTTAGCCCGTTAGCCATAGCGAAGCGCTCGAGGAATTCGCACGTTGAGCCCTTTCCGTTCGTCCCGGCCACCAGAATCGTCGTGGCAGCCGGGTGCAGTACCTTTAATCGACGCCCGACTTCGCTAACCCTGTCTAATCCGAGGTCCCAACCCACCGGGTGCACTTCCTGGATGTACGAAAGCCAGTGGTCGAGGGATAACATCTGGTCAGTCAATGGCTGCCCGGAGTTCACTAACGAACTGCCCTACCTCGTCACTCAACTTCTTAAGGTCGTCTTTGTGCTCTGCCATCAATTTGACAATAGCAGAACCTACGACAGCGCCATCCGCTACCTGAACAATAGCCCTCGCGCCTGGGCCATCCTTTACGCCGAAACCAACCATAATGGGTAGCTCGCTAAGCTTTTTAAATCGCTCCATCTTTTCAGAAACATCATTGATGTCCAGGTTCCCGGCACCCGTCGTACCCTTCAACGAAACGTAGTAGACGAATCCCTTCGACGCCTGGCAAATCATCCGCGCCCTTTCATCGGTCGTTGTGGGCGCTAGCAAATAGACTGGCTCGATGTCGTTCGATTCCAGTATCGCGGACATATCGACCGCCTCTTCCGGCGGCAGGTTAACAATAATCGTACCGTTGACCCCTGCACTCGCGGCTTTGACTGCGAAATTTTCGTATCCCATTGTCTCAACCGGATTCAGGTACCCCATTAGTACAATTGGCGTCACCTGGTCAGCTTGACGAAATTCTGCCGCCATCTCCAGGCAGTTGCCCAGAGAAACGTTATGAGCCAACGCTCGCTCATGTGCCAACTGGATGACTGGGCCTTCCGCTTCCGGATCGGAAAAGGGAACACCCAATTCAATCACGTCGACGCCATTTTCCACCAACCTGTGCATTAGCGGCACAGTGACTCCCGGTTCTGGGTCACCCGCTACGATATAAGCAACCAGTGCTTTTTTATTGTTGGACGCTAACGATTTGAGCCTTTCAGACAGCATACCCATGTTACTTATCACCGCTTCTAGTCAATTGAGATACCGTCCAGCTTGGCCACGGTTGGAATGTCTTTGTCTCCGCGACCCGATAGATTGATCACGATACTTTCATCCGGGCTCATCTTGCTCGCAAGCTTCAAGCCGTAAGCTACCGCATGGGAAGATTCCAGCGCCGGCAAGATCCCTTCAAGTTTGTTCAGTGCCCTGAATGCATCGAGCGCTTCCGTGTCATCTACGGCAACATACTCCGCTCGTCTAACATCTTTTAAAAATGCATGTTCCGGCCCAACACCAGGGTAGTCGAGCCCTGCCGAAATACTGTGTGTCTCAACAATCTGGCCGTTGGCATCGCCCATAAGGTATGTTCGGTTGCCGTGAAGAACACCAACAGCTCCTTCATTCAGGGGCGCTGCATGTCTGCCGCTCGCGAGCCCGTAACCTGCGGCTTCGACACCAATCAGCCTGACTTCCCGATCCTCGAGAAATGGGTAGAAGATTCCCATCGCATTAGACCCGCCTCCCACACAGGCTACAACGGCATTCGGTAACCCGCCATGTTGCTCTGCAAACTGCCTTTTTGTCTCTTCACCTATTATCGCCTGGAAATTTCGCACCAGCATGGGGTAAGGATGCGGGCCGGCAACCGTGCCGATAATGTAGTGCGTATCGTCGACATTAGTGACCCAATCCCGCATCGCTTCATTCAAGGCGTCTTTCAGAGTCTTTGACCCTGAATGCACGGGTACCACTTCTGCACCCAATAACTTCATTCGATAGACGTTAAGACTCTGCCGTTTAATATCTTCACTGCCCATATAGACCTGGCATTCAAGGCCAAACCGGGCAGCGACCGTTGCTGACGCAACGCCGTGCTGCCCTGCGCCTGTCTCAGCAATAACCCTGGGCTTTCCCATGTACTTGGCGAGTAATGCCTGGCCAATACAGTTGTTAATCTTGTGTGCCCCGGTATGGTTCAGGTCCTCTCTTTTCAGATAGATCTTTGCACCGCCCGCTTGCGTCGTCAGCCGTTTCGCAAAATACAGCGGCGAAGCGCGCCCCACGTATTCGGACAGGTCTCGCTGAAGTTCTTCCTGAAAAGTGATGTCCTGCCGCAGACGATAGTACTCAGATTCCAAATCTTGTAGCGCCGCCATCAGCGTTTCTGAGACAAACTTGCCACCAAACTGCCCAAAGTGACCCGACTCATCAGGGTAGGCAAACAAACTTTCATTGTTGCCGTCTAGATTACTCATTATTACTCCTGTCAGCGGAATGCACCGCATCAACGAATTTTTTCATTTTCGCAACATCCTTCTCGCCCCTGGAGAGCTCAACGCCACTACTGACATCCACTGCATAAGGGCGAGTGGCCGCTATGGCAGCCCTGACATTTGTTGCATCCAGCCCACCCGCTAGAACCACAGGCTTTCCCAAGTCTGGCAACATGCCCCAGTCAAAGGTCTTGCCTGTTCCACCGAACTGTCCATCGGTTGCAGTGTCCACGAGTATCGCCTGAGCCGTTTCAAAGGACTTTGCTTCTATCTCTATTTGGTCCCGCTTCGTCGCTCTTAACGCCTTCATGTATGGATGCCCCACCGATTCACAATATTCAGGTGTTTCGTCACCGTGAAACTGTACGAGACCTAGCCTCAATACCTTTATGATACGCTTAACATCGACTAATGGTTCGTTTACGAATAGCCCAACTGTGGTAACGAATGCGGGTACCTGTGCACAAATCTCAGCGACTTGCTCCGGCGAAATATATCTCGAACTTTCTTGATAGAAATTAAACCCGAGCGCGTCGGCGCCGCAAGCCACTGCATTAGCAGCATCCTCGTGATTAGTGATTCCACAAATTTTGATGCGAGTCCGGGTCACCCTGAATAATGCCTGTTCTGAGAAGGCGGCGAGTTTAGCAAAACCACGCCAACTCGACTAATCCTTCCTTTGATCACCTGACCGAACACCGGATAAAGCAACGAATTGAAGGAAATGAGGCAATCTGGGGCTTCTGGGGATCCCCGCGCCTGCGGGGTAATCAACGTTCACAAGAAACAATCCATTGGGCGGTGCCGTGATGCCAGCGAGGGTCCTGTCCTTCTTTAACATCAGTTCGGCGATCCAGCTGGTGGGTTTTTCTCCAGCACCGATATCAAGCAGTGTCCCGACGATATTCCTGACCATATGGTGGAGAAAAGCATTCGCCTTGATATCTATGGCGACAATATCATTATACCGTTCAACCCCCACACTGATAACGTTGCGCATGGGAGAGTTCGACTGGCAGTTCGCTGCCCGAAAAGAACTGAAGTCAGCCTCACCAACAAATGATTGGGCTGCGCTATCCATAGCTTTTTCGTCCAGCACCCGCCGTTCGCGTGTCAGGTATTCTGGCATCAGGGCTGACCGGATTCGATTGTTATGGACAAGGTATAAATAGTGCCTGGCATTGGCTGTTCGTCTTGCATCAAAGTCATCCGCAACCTGACCAGCCCACTGGACTGAAACGTCATCACCCAGATGCGCGTTCACACCCATCACCCATGCTTTGTTTGGCCGATCAACAGCGCAGTCAAAATGTACAACCTGCTTTGTAGCATGGACGCCTGTATCGGTTCTACCCGCGCAGTGGACGACAACATCGCGATCAGCAACCAGCGCTAGCGCACGAGAAAGATCGCGTTGAACCGTAGGTATTTTTTCGCTCTGGTATTGCCAGCCATGGAATGACTGGCCGTTGTAGGCGACGATTAATGCTGTCCGTGGCACCGGTTACTCAGTCTTTACCGGATATGTTACCCAGAAGTTCATTGGCCTCACTAACCTGCACGTCATCGCCTTCGGCGAGAACCTCTTGCAGCAAAGGCTTGGCGCCGTCGTTGTCACCCATCTCGATGTAGGCCCTGGCAAGATCAAGTTTAGAAGATGTATCTTCATCAAGATTCAAGTCATCGTCATCATCGAACTCGCCCAGGTCAAGATCTTCGTCGTCATCGAGATCAAATTCGATAGCTTCATCATCGTCCAGCTCAAGGCTGTCATCGTCGCCCAGCTCAAGGCTGTCATCATCGTCCAGGTCTAACGCATCGTCATCGTCCAGCTCAAGGCTGTCATCATCGCCCAGCTCAGGGCTGTCATCATCGTCCAGCTCAGGGCTGTCATCATCGTCCAGGTCC
>Ga0315322_10000190_pt1 | contig 42813 bp, 35 predicted proteins | sample M110021515metaG_FD_203461 | JGI IMG/M metagenome (GOLD analysis project Ga0315322, IMG submission 203461) | Ammonia-oxidizing marine archaeal communities from Monterey Bay, California, United States - M1 100m 21515 | ecosystem: Environmental > Aquatic > Marine > Intertidal zone | place: USA... | reverse complement strand
AATATAAAACAACAGATAGATAATTTGTATAATGCATATAAATTATTATCCAAAGCCCGCAAAAAAAGAAATACACTAGAACTAGATATTCCAGAAAACCAAGTTATTATGGATAAAAATAGTAATATCATTGATATCTTGCCAAGAACAAGGCTAGATAGTCATAAAATGATAGAAGAATTTATGATCTCTGCTAATATTGCATCAGCAGTTGCATTACAAGAAAAAAACCAAAATCATATAATGTACAGAGTACACGATTTGCCACCAAAAGATAAAATAGAAGCTTTTAATACTGCATTACAAGAATTTAATATGAAATTACCAATAGATGGTGCTATTACCCCAAAGCATTTTTCTACTATAATAAGTAAAACAAAAGATACTGAACACTCTACTTTTATATCAGATATTATATTAAGATGCCAATCTCAGGCAGTTTATAGCCCTGAAAATCTTGGACATTTTGGACTAGCATTAAAAAATTATTGTCATTTTACTAGCCCAATTCGTAGATACAGTGATTTGTTAGTTCACCGTGCTTTAATTGATGCATATAACCTTGGTAATGACGGATTAAAACGAGAACAAAAAGAAAAATTTGAAGAAATTGCGGAAAATATTTCCAATACAGAACGAACAGCACAAAAAGCAGAACGCGAAACTATGGATAAATATTTATCTTTGTTTATGCAAGATAAGGTTGGATCAATATTTAATGCAAAAGTAAGCGGTGTAAACGATTTTGCAATGTTTATAAAGTTAATAGAAACAGGCGCCGAAGGTATAATGTTCCTGAAAAATATTCGTGGTGATTATTATATTCACGATAGTAAAAACCATTGTATTATTGGACGAAAAACTAAAACTAGATACCGAATGGGTGATTTAATAAATGTTAAATTGCAACAAGTATCACCAATAAAAGGTGGGCTAGAATTTTCACTAGTACAAAAAGAAAAAAAGAATAATTTTTTTAAAAAATAAAAAAATAAAAAATATCGTAAAAATAAAAATAAAAAATAATAAAAATACTTGACTTTATAATATTTTAGAGTATTTTTAGAAGCAAATATATTAAATAAAAAAGGATTGGAAAATGGCTAAACCTACTACTTTACAAATTAAATTAGTTTCAAGTGCTGGAACTGGACACTTCTATGTTACAAAGAAGAATCCTCGCACATTAACTGAAAAAATGGAAAAAATGAAATACGACCCTCGTGTTCGTAAACATGTTTTATACAAAGAACAAAAAATTAAATAATTTTTTTAATTATTTAAACTTAAAAGCCAATACCTTAATTTAAAGTATTGGCTTTTTGATTCATAATATATTGTTTATTAAATTACTTTATAAAATCTTTCTCGAAAATTGCTGTGTCGCCTAGCTCTTCTTCTATTCTTAATAATTGATTATATTTTGCAATACGATCAGAACGACATAATGAACCTGTCTTAATTTGTCCACAATTCATCGCAACAGCTAAATCAGCAATAGTTGTGTCTTCGCTTTCACCGCTTCTATGACTCATTACAGCAGTATAACCCGCTAGATGAGCTTTATTTACAGCTTCTAGTGTTTCAGTAAGTGTACCGATTTGATTAACCTTAATTAATATTGAATTAGCAATATTTTCATCAATACCTTGTTGTAATCTAACTGGATTTGTTACAAATAAATCATCACCAACAAGTTGAACCTTATCACCAATTAATTTAGTTAATTCAGCCCAGCCTTTCCAATCATTTTCATCCATACCATCTTCAATAGATACGATTGGATATTTATCACATAAATCTTTTAAATAATTAGCATGCTGTGATGATGTTAATGATTTACCTTCACCTTTTAATTCATATTTGCCTTTTTTGTAATATTCACTAGATGCACAATCAAGTGCAATAACAACTTCTTGGCCTGCTTTATATCCTGCATTATTAATAGCATCCATAATAAAGTCTAAGGCTTCACTAGATGAACCAATATTTGGGGCAAATCCGCCTTCATCACCTACGTTAGTGTTTAACCCTGCTTTTTTAAGGCTAGATTTTAATGAATGAAATATTTCAGCTCCCATTCTTAAACTCTCAGAAAAGCAACTAGCACCAATTGGCATAATCATAAATTCTTGTATATCTATTGGGTTATCAGCGTGCTCTCCGCCATTTAAAATATTCATCATTGGCACTGGTAATTTGTTCGCCTTAACACCACCAATATATCTATATAAAGGAATATCAAGCGAAGATGCGCCAGCTTTTGCAACAGCTAATGAAACCCCTAATATAGCATTTGCACCCAATCTTGATTTATTTTGTGTGCCATCTAGCTTAATTAAAGCATTATCAATTTCAGCTTGTTCTAATGCATCAAAACCAACTAATGCATCATATATTTCATTATTTACGGATTCAACGGCATTTAATACCCCTTTACCGCAATATCTATCACCGCCATCTCGCATTTCGTGAGCTTCGTGTTCACCTGTTGAGGCACCAGATGGAACGATAGCTCGCCCTACGTCACCGGTATCAAGTAAAACATCAACTTCTACTGTTGGATTGCCTCGACTATCTAGTACTTCACGGCCTATTATATCTATAATATTTGTCATTTTACTCTCCTATAACTTAATTGGGTTTTGTTTTGCTATGTTATCCAATTCGCACATAGTTTTAAGAATTGATTTTAAATCTTTTATATTTACCATATTTGAACCATCAGATGGTGCATTATCTGGATCTTCGTGGGTTTCCATAAATATACCTGCAACCCCTACACTTATTGCACAACGAGCAAGCACAGGTACAAATTCCCTTTGTCCACCAGATGAACCGCCCTGTCCACCTGGTTGTTGAACAGAATGAGTTGCATCAAATATAATAGGTTTTTTAATTTCTTGTTCCATAATAGGAATTGCACGAAAATCACTAACTAGTGTGTTGTATCCAAAAGAAGTTCCTCTTTCACATACCATTACATTTTCATTGCCGGATTGTGTAATTTTGTTAACAACATTTTTCATATCCCAAGGGGCAAGAAATTGTCCTTTTTTTACATTAATCGGTAATCCAGTTTTACTAGCAGATACTAATAAATCAGTTTGACGGCATAAAAACGCAGGAATTTGTAAACAATCAACAACTTTTGCAACTTCTTCGCATTGCACTTTTTCGTGAATATCAGTAATTACAGGCACAGAAAGAGTTTTTTTAATTTTTTCAAATGCTTGCATTGTTTTTTCAATTCCCAGTCCTCTTTGCCCTGACAATGAAGTTCGATTTGCTTTATCAAAAGATGATTTATAAACAAATCCTATTCCTAGTTCACTTGTTATTTCTTTGATTTGTTCACAAATTTCAATAGCATGAGATTCACTTTCTAATTGGCAAGGCCCAGCAATAAGAGAAAACTTTTTATCATTATCAAATTCAACTTTACCAACAAAAACACTCATAATAAATTATCCTTTACTAAATTCAACCGCTGATTTGATAAAACCTTTAAATAATGGATGCGGTTTAAATGGTCTTGATTTTAGTTCTGGGTGATATTGTACACAAACAAACCAAGGGTGACTTTTTATTTCTAGAACTTCCGGTAATAAACCATCTGGTGATAATCCGGTAAAAATCAATCCTGCTGATTCCAACTTTTTACGATAATCAATATTTACCTCATAACGGTGACGGTGGCGTTCTGATATATTTTCACTACCATACATTTCATAAGATTTCGATTTTTTATCTAGCACACAAGGATATGCACCTAATCGTAATGTACCGCCCATATCAACAGTATCTTTGCGTTGTTGTTTTTCACCTGATTTTATCCATTCAGTCATTAAACCTATTACAGGAGTTCCTTTGAAATTATCCCATTCCGAAGAACCTGCATCTTTAATACCTGCACGACGCGCCGATTCAATTACCGCCATTTGTAATCCAAGGCATATTCCAAATAATGGAACATTATTATCACGAGCATACGAAATTGCCGATATTTTACCTTCGGTGCCACGATTACCAAAACCACCAGGAATTAAAATACCATCATAAGGTTTTAAGATATCAGTTCCGGATTCTTCGATGTCTTGTGCATCAACACAAGAAATATTTACTTTGGTATTATTAGGAATTCCGCCGTGAGTAAGAGCTTCTATCAATGATTTATAAGCATCAAGCAATGAAATATATTTACCAACAATAGCAATGTTAACTTGATGTTTTGTATTTTTAACACCATCAACAACATTATCCCATTTTGATAAATCAACTTTTTGTTCTTTCTCTTTGTTTAATCCGAAATAACCTAGCAATGCTTTATCCAAACCTTCTTCGTGATAAGCTTTTGGCACATTGTAAATTGTATCAACATTAAGTGCCGGAATAACACATTCTTTGCTAACATTACAAAACAGAGCAATTTTCACCTTGTCTTTTTCAGGAATTGGGAAATCAGCACGGCAAAGTAATATATCAGGCTGAATACCAATACTTAATAATTCTTTTACTGAGTGTTGAGTTGGTTTTGTTTTTAATTCTTCGGCAACAGAAATATAAGGAAGTAATGTAACGTGTAAGTAAGCTGTTTTTTCTCGTCCTAAATCTGTTCGTAATTGTCGAATTGCTTCCAAGAATGGAGTTGATTCAATATCACCAACCGTACCGCCAACTTCACACAATACAAAATCTTCGTCAGTTAAATCTGATAAGATAAAGTCTTTTATCTCGTTTGTAACATGGGGAATAACCTGAACAGTTTTTCCTAAGTAATCACCACGACGCTCTTTTTCTATTACATTTGAATATATTCGTCCTGTTGTAATATTATCAGATTGTCTTGCTGAAACATCAAGAAATCTTTCATAATGTCCTAAGTCTAGGTCAGTTTCTGCCCCATCATCTGTTACAAAACATTCACCGTGTTCTAGTGGGCTCATTGTACCTGGGTCAACATTTAAATAAGGGTCTAATTTACGGATACGAACCTTATATCCCCTTGCTTGTAAAAGTGCGCCTAATGCGGCTGCACCTAATCCTTTACCTAAGCTTGAAACAACACCACCAGTTATAAATACGAAACGAGTCATTATAATTCCTGTTTTTTATTTTAATTTAAAATTACTACTACAAAGTATAAAAATTTATTATACTTTTCAATTATTCAGCAAGTGGAATTTCACCATCTGTTTGCTCAACAGGTTGGTTTACTTTTTCCAAAATGTTTGAAGAAATTGACTTATTACTTATAGAGGCCATTATTAATGCTGTTACCATAAATATTACAGCTAATACAGCAGTAATTCTTGTAAGTGCATTTGCTGTGCCTTTAGTCGAGAAAACACCCGCACTAGGATCTCCTCCTCCGCCAAGTCCACTTAAAGCTCCGCCTTCTGATTTTTGTAGTAATATAATACCAACTAAGCTAATAGCTGAGATAACATGAACTACTAATATAACTTTTTCCATAGTAAATCCTTATTTTTAAAACCTTGAATTATTAATATACAATTTTCATAAAAAAAACAATATAAATTATAAAGATTTTATTATTTTTACAAAATCCTCTGTTATTAAAGATGCACCCCCTACTAGTGCGCCATCTACATTATTTAAACCGAGTATTTCAGCTCCGTTTTTAGCATTAACTGAACCGCCGTATAAAATCCTAACAGAGTTTGCAAATTCTTCTCCTCTTGATTGGGATATATACTTTCTTAGTGATGAATGTATATTTTCTATATCATCGATGCTAGGAGTTCGCCCTGTGCCAATAGCCCAAACTGGTTCATATGCAATTACAACACTGTTTACATCAACATCACTAGGTGTGGATTTTTCAAACTGTTCAGAAATAACTTTAAGAGTATCTCCGCTTTGATTTTGTTCATCTGTTTCACCAATACATATAACTGCTTGTAATCCATTTTTAATGGCTATTTTGGCTTTCTTGCATATTTCTTCGTTTGTTTCTTTATGAATGCTACGCCTTTCGCTATGACCTAGTATAACAATATTACCCCCTACATCAGAAACTAATTCAGCAGAAACATCACCTGTAAAGGCGCCTTTTTCGTTATCAGATATATTTTGCACACCTACATTAAAAGATTTATTGTCTGGTAATTCATCTGCTAGTCCATATATTAAGCCAAGGTGAGTAAAAGGTGGGAATATCGCAACTTCAACATCCTTTTCTTTTATCGCTTCGTTTATTTTATTAACATAGATTTGCTCAGGAAAATCATCGTTATCTTTTAAAATGTTCATTTTCCAGTTACCTGCAATCATAGGAGTTCGCATATTTTTATAGACCTTTCTTTAAAATAATCTTGCACTTTTTATTGTATAAACCTATTATATATCATATTTTTTAATACTAAAACATTTATTTAATAATTTTGGAGCAATATATAATGAAAAAGTTTCGTCAACTATCGAGCAATCTTTTCGCAAAAATTATGCTAATTTTAATTGCAGTAAGTTTTATTGTGGTTGGTGGTATTTCAAGCACAAGGTCAATTAAAAAATCAATTGCAAGTGTTGATGGGAATAAGATATCAGCATCTGATATTGCATCAAAATACAGAATAAAAATAAATCAATTAGGTTTAAATAAATATTCTAGCGATGAACTAAGACGCTTCGGAATAGTTGAACAAATACTTGAACAACAGATAAATTTAAAATCTAAGACTGTTCATAATAATGAATTAGGGTTAAGTGTAAGTGATGATTTTGTTGCCAAGCAATTAAAAAACATTAAAGTTTTTCAAACTTTAAATAAATTTGATGAGAATAAATTTAAAAGAATACTTGCCTTTAATAATATATCTGTTGATGATTTCTTAAATGATTATAAAAATGAATTAATAAATAATAAATACGACAATTCTCTAAAAAGTTTTGTTTTTACACCAAAACATATTATAAAAACACTTGCTAGATATAATTCTCAGACAAGAGATATAATAAAAGCACAATTAATGTACAAAGATGTAAGAATAAAAAATCCAAGTAACAAAAAATTACAAGATTATTATAATACTAATAAATTAAAATTTGAAATTGGTGAAAAAAGAGATATATCAGTTTTAAATATTAGTATTGATTCAATTGTTAAGAAAATATCTGATAAACAAGCTAAGAAAACATATAACGATAATAAAGAACAATTTTCTACACCAGAAAAAAGAAGTTTTTATTCTATTAGCGCAACACAACAACAATTAAGTAAATTAAAACAAGAATTTATAAAAACAAAAGATATAAAAAAGGCAATAAAGACGGTATTAAATGAAGAGCCAAATAAACTCTTGACTAAACTTGCCAGTGCAAAAGATATCGACAATAAAACAAAAAATATTGTCTTTAAAATAAATAAGAATAAACTATCTAACCCTACTAATCTAGGATTTGGTAAAGTTGTATTTTTTGTAACTGATATTCAAGCTGGAAGCACAAAAACATTTAATGAAGTAAAGAATAAAATTAAATCACAACTAGCACAAGAAAGAATGTTAGACATTGCAACAGAAGTAGAAGATTTAATATCTGAAGGTCTAGAAATAAATCAAATATCTCGCAAAATAGGATTTGAAATAATAAAAATCAACAAGATGCCTATTGAGGGAATTAAAAGTCAAGCATTTACTCAAAATACAACATTTAGACAAACAGTTTTTGAAAAAGAAGCTAACGAGTTAACTGATTTAATTGAAATGAACGATAATGACTTTGCAATAGCAGTGGTAAATAAAATATATAAAAAGAATATTCCTAGTTTTAACAAAATTAAAAATATCGTAAAAAATAGATACATAAAAGAGCAAAAAATAATAACAGCAAAAAATAAGCTAAAAGAATTAATCACATTAAGCTCATTCAAAGAGTTTAATAAAAAATCAAAAGAAAATGGCTTTAAAACTAATAATATAAATAAACTATCATTAGAAAAGTCTATTTCTAACCCAATAAATATTATTGCATTTCAAGGCAAACAAAATACGGTAAAAATAACAGGTGATGATAAAGGTGTATATGCAATCTATATTAGAAAAATTAATATGCCGAAACAAGCAAAACAAAACCTATTAAAACCAGTAAAAAATGATGCCATTAATATAATGGGTGATAGCCTATTTAACTCAATATACTCTTATATAAAACAGAACCAAGATATTGAAAAAGATAGCGATTTAATAGAAGCAATATATGGAAGAAATTAAAAACCTCTTGGTGTATTAGTAAGTTTATACTTGACTTTTAATAAGAACAGTGATAGAACAAAGTTGAAACAAATTGTAAATATTACTAATTTAAAAGGATATTAAGATGCTTACATCAAGACAAAGTCAAATATTAAGTTTAATAATTTCAAGTATTGAAAAAAACGGGATATGCCCATCCTTTGAAGAAATGAAAAATCAAATAGGTGTTAAATCTAAATCAGGTATTCACGCAATTCTATCTGCTTTAGAAGAACGAAAATATATTCGCAAGCTACCTAATAAGGCTCGTGCGGTGGAAGTTTTAAAACTTCCTAATGGTAAGCAATATAACCAGACCTTTACCGGTCAAAATACATTACAAAACCAACAAGAAAGTATAACTTATCCTAATCAGATGAGTATGCAAAGTGATAACACAGAAGTTCCACTACTTGGGAAAATTGCCGCAGGTACACCTATTGAAGCAATATCAGAAAAAAATTATATGATTGAGTTTCCAAATATGATGTTGTCAAAAGGCATAGAGCATTATGCATTGGAAATTGAAGGTGATTCAATGATAGAAGCTGGAATTTTTGATGGTGATACGGTTTTAATTGAAAAATGTCAAACTGCAAGAGATGGAAATATAATTGTTGCATTGGTAAATCGCGAGGAAGCGACATTAAAAACCTTAATCCGCAAAGACAATAAAATTCACTTGCAACCAGAAAACAGTGAATACGAAACACAAATATATTCACCTGAACAGGTTGAAATACAGGGTCGTTTAGTAGGATTATTGAGAAAATATTAATTATTTACACTAATTGTATAATCTTTGTTTATTTGATAGCCCCTACGATTAGTATACATATCTGTGATATCGATACTTGGTATATGACAAGATTTTATTAATGCATTAGGGGCTATTACAATCTTGGCATTTTGATTACATTTATATTTCTTGTTGTTAGTTATTATAACTCCTTTTACTTTGCAAGTTTCAGAATTACATATTTTATCATTTTTAAATCTCAACCCTGTTTGTCTGTATACAGCATTTGATAAAAATGAACTAATTTTTTTATTAACTACATAATGATTTCCATCTTTTACTAATATAGTATTTTTGTTTACTACAAATATTAATGGTTTATTATTTGGTATAATTGATATAATGATGCCGACAATAAGTAATAAAGATGACAATCTTAATAAAAATTTATTTTTTTCTAATTTTGCAATTACAAATGTTAAAATCATCATTAAGAATATTATCAAGCCGTACACTGAAAACTTAGGTAAATAAAAACTACTATAATCGAGATTTGTTATAAATTCTGCCCAGTGTAATAGAATATTTAAACCAATAGCGGATATTTTTATAAATAGTGGTGTCCCAAAAATAATCATTTCAAAAACACTTAACAGTAAAAAAGGTGCAATAAAGAATGTCATTAATGGTATTGCTATAACATTTGCAATAACACTATAAAGTGAAAACATTCCAAAATGGTATATAATAAACGGAGAAGTTACTATTTGCACTATAAGAGATGACATTATAACACCTGTAAAAAATCCTTTTATACCTTTCATCTTAACTTTATAAATCTGGAAAAATCCAACTAGTGAGAAAACAGCGATAAAAGATAAATGAAAACTTGGTGAATAAATACTTTCAGGCATAATAACAGATATAAAACTAGCAACCAATGCAACAGAGCGGATATTTAAAACCTGCCTATTAAATAACAAAGCAAAAATTACTATAAATGCCATTATAAAAGCTCTTATTGTCGGTATTGGATAATCGGCAAGACCTGCATATAAAAAAGCAACTATTAGGCTAGCAATTCCACATATATTTTTAATTGAATATTTTGTAGTATGATTAAAAAATAAAATAATTAGTAAAAATCTTAACAAAAAGTATACTGAACCTATTACCAACCCTATATGCAATCCTGAAATTGCTAACAAATGAGCAAGCCCGCTTACCCTTAAATTATTTAAGTTTTGTTTGTCAATGCCAGACCTATTTCCGGTAATAAGAGCTGATGCAACACTTGCCGTCTCGCTTGGAATATTTTTATATAAATAGTTGGTTATTTTATTTACGAATTTAATATCTTTTTTCTTTTGTATTATATCAACCTGTAATATTTTCCCATAACCTATAATTTGCTTATATCTTGCATATTTAGAAAAATCAAAAGCCCCTTTTATTATTGGCTTAGACGGAGGAAATACAAATGCTTTTGCCTTTATTTTATCACCGACATTAAATACTTTATTCGTGCTTAATTGTATTTTTCCTGTATAACCATCAATTTTATTAATTATTATTCTATGCTTTTTATTACCGTAACTGAATTTTTCAACAACACCGGTAATATTATAAATACCCCTAGATAAATTAGTCAGCTCCGGCTTAATATAATTTCTTGTAAGCATTGCTATCATACCTAATGAAATAAACAAGAATATATAGCTTATTAGACGAAATTCATCATTTTTATGACTTAATAAGTAGGTTAAAATAAATAATGGAAACATAACTAATCCATAATAAATATCATTATAAATAAAGTTAATACCAATAAAAATAAGAATTGGAACAAACACGATAAAATGCTTATGAATTAAAAATATATTTTTAAATATGTTTTGCATAATAAAACATATATTACATTATTTTGATATTATTTCACTTGTTTTTTATACAACTTATTGTTATCTTTTGCTAAACAAAATATACAAGGATAAAATATGTCAATAAATGTTCGTTTTGCTCCTTCACCAACCGGTTATTTACATATTGGTGGAGCTAGAACCGCCCTATTTAACTACTTATTTGCAAAACATAATAAGGGAAATTTCCTTGTTAGAATAGAAGATACCGACAAAGCTCGCTCTACACAAGAAGCTATAAATGCAATAAAACAAGGTCTTGACTGGCTCGGCCTATCCCCTGATAATGAATATATACTCCAATCAGATAATATTGAAAAGCACAAAGAAGTAGTTAAAAAACTACTTGATAGTGGTAAAGCTTATTATTGCTATACTACCCCCGAAGAATTATCACAAATGCGAGAAGAAGCACAAAAACAAGGGATTCAGTTTAAATATCCTCATATTTGGCGTGATAGCAAAGAAACACCTCCAAAAGATGTTAAACCCGTTGTAAGAATTAAACTTCCTAAAACCGGTGAAACTGTTATCGATGACTTAGTGCAAGGACAAGTAACAGTTGCGAATGAACAACTTGATGATTTTATATTACTTCGCAGTGATGGCAGTCCAACATATATGTTATGTGTTGTTGTTGATGATATTGATATGAACATATCACACATAATTCGTGGTGATGACCATTTGAATAATGCATTTCGTCAATACCACTTATTCAAAGCTATTGGTGTTGATATTCCAAAATTTGCACATATTCCACTTATCTACGGCGAAGATGGTAAAAAGTTATCAAAAAGACACGGAGCATTAGGGGTTGAGCAATATCAAAAAATGGGTTACCTAGCTGATGCTTTAAAAAATTATTTATGCAGATTAGGTTGGTCACACGGTGATGATGAAATATTTACACAACAACAAGCTATTGAATGGTTTGATCTAAAAAATGTAGGTAAAAGCCCTTCTAGAATGGATTTTAAAAAGCTTGAAAATCTAAATGCTAGTTATATCAAACAAATGGATAATAAAGAATTATTAAATATTATTATTCCTATGTTTGGAAAAATTGATGATATCGCAATAAAAAGAATAGAAAAAGGAATTGATAGTATTAAATCAAGGGCAACTACTATAAATGATTTCACAACACTATGTGATTTTTATGTGAATCGTCCATCTTTTCCACTATCTGATGAAAAAGCACAAAAATTGATAAAACAAAACAGTCCTGATATTCTTGAAAATGTTGCTAATGTTATCAAAGACATTGATGAATGGAGTGAACAAAACATTGAAAATGCTATAAAACTATTTATAGAAAAAAATAATTTTAAATTTGCAGAAGTTGCCCAACCAATTCGCGCGACTATTTCTGGCACTACAAAAAGCCCCGGAATATTCGAGATTATTAATATATTGGGTAAACAAGAAACAATTGAGAGGTTAATTAAATTGTCAAAAAAATAAGACAGATTCTTGATAATTTTTTTTAAATATTTTACTATTATTACATTAATAAAAAATAATTTTGTATAGGGAGGATAAAATGAGTAAAAAAACAATAACTATAACGGATAACCAAACCGGAGAAAAATACGATTTTCCGGTGCTAGAAGGCACAACGGGTCCTGATGTAATCGATATTCGTAAATTATATAATAAAACAGGTATGTTTACTTATGACCCTGGTTTTACTTCTACTGCATCTTGCGAAAGTAAAATTACATACATTGATGGAAACAAGGGAACATTACTGCATTATGGTTATACAATACAAGATTTAACAGAAAATTGTTCTTATATGGAAGTTTGTTATTTACTGTTAAATGGTGAACTACCTAATAAATCAGAACTAGAAGATTTTGTAAAATATTTTACAAACCATACAATGGTACACGACCAAATGAATTTATTCTTCCGCGGTTTCCGTCGTGATGCTCACCCTATGGCTATTCTAATTGGTTCCGTCGGAGCATTGTCAGCATTTTACCATCAAGATATTGATGTATTTGATCCAGAGCAACGCAAAAAATCAGCAATGCGTATTTTTTCAAAAATACCAACACTAGCAGCAATGGCATATAAGTATTCAATTGGACAACCTTTTGTTTATCCAAGAAATGATCTAAATTATGCTGAAAATTTCTTGTATATGATGTTTTCTGTTCCAACAGAAGAATATAAAGTAAACCCTGTTGTAGCATCAGCTTTAAACAAGATCTTTATATTACACGCCGACCACGAACAAAATGCTTCTACTTCTACTGTTCGTACTTCTGCATCTAGTGAAGCGAATCCTTTTGCTTGTATATCATCAGGCATTGCCTCTTTATGGGGGCCTGCACACGGTGGTGCAAACGAAGCTGTTCTTAGTATGTTAAAAGAAATTAAAACAACTAGTAATATCAAGAGATATATTAAAAAAGCAAAAGATAAATCAGATCCATTTAGATTAATGGGATTCGGGCATAGAGTATATAAAAATACAGATCCAAGAGCTTCTGTATTAAAGAAATCAGCACACGATGTTCTAGAAATACTAGGTAAAAAAGATGATCCATTATTTAAATTAGCATTGGAATTAGAAGAAATTGCATTAAATGATGAATATTTCATAAGACGAAAATTATTCCCTAATGTAGATTTTTATTCTGGAATTATTTTATCTGCGATAGGATTACCAACTTCTATGTTTACGGTTTTATTTGCCGTTGGTCGTACAGTTGGTTGGGTAAGTCAGTGGGTGGAAATGATGGAATCTCCGGAACTAAAAATTGCTCGTCCGAGACAATTATTCAAAGGGAAATACGATAAAAAAGTAAAACCAATAGATAAAAGATAAAAAATAAATAATAAAAGGTATTAAAAAAAAATTAAATTTTTATAATATCTTTTATTTTTTTGTATATAGATTTACCATATTCACCGTCTGGTGATTTTAGAAGTTTGAAAATTTTCTTAAATTCTTTCTTTTGTTCTATACCGCCACTAGAAAGAATTTTATTAACTGCATTTGCAATTTTTGTAGGATTAGCTTTATCTCTAACAAATTCAGGTACAATCTTTTTATGTCCAAGAACTATATTAGGTAAAGATGCATAAGGGGGATAATAAAAAAGTCTCATAATTAATTCTGATATTATACTAGTATTATATGCCACTACCATTGGCACACCCAATATGGCAAGCTCCAAGGTAACCGTACCTATTGTAGCAATCGCACAATCACAATGTTGTAATGCATCATTTTTTTCATCTTGCTCAATAATATTATATTTTAAACCGCTTTTTTCTAGTTCTTCTTTTATTTTATCTTTTTGGCTTTTTACAACAGGAGCAAATACATGGATATTCGAACCAAGTTTTTTTATCGCTTTAATATACATATCTAAGCAATATTTTATTTCACCACTTCTTGAACCTGCTAATAAAGCAATTAATTTGTCATTTTTATTAACATTATATTTTTTACGTAAATCAATTTTTGGTTTATCTGGTTTTTTATCGCAAGCAGGATGACCAACAAAATAGGTTTTAACACCTTTAAATAATTTTTGTTCAAATGGAAAAATACACATAATACTATCAAATAACCTAGCGTATAATTTAGCCCTGCGTTTTCTTGATGCCCATACAGATGGAGCAACAACTTGCATTTTATGTGAATCTAAATCTTGTATACCTTGTGCGATACGGCGAGAAAAACTTTGTGCATCAATTGTAATTACAATATCTGGCTTTTTTTGTTTTATATCATCAATGGTCATTTGTATTCTAGATTTTAAAAAGTTATATCTTGTTAGAATATCAACAGCTCCCATCACTGCCAAATCATTATAATCAAAAAGACTTTTTAAACCAAATTCCGACATTCTTTCGCCTCCGATGCCGGATATTTTAACTTCGTCTTTTTTAAAATTTTTCAATATTTCAGCACCTAGTAAGTCACCAGAAGCCTCACCAGCAATAATATAAATATGTTTTTTATTATTTTTTGCCATTAAATCACAGTTATAAAAATATTTAAAGAATTAGCCTTTTCAATTACTTCATCTTTATTTAGTATAATTGTCCCTTCACTAAAAACAGAAATACCACAAAAACCATTTTCAGCAATATTTTCAACAGTTGTAACACCTATTACCGGTAAATCTGCTAAGTTAGTTTGATCATCTTTTTTACCTTTGATTAACACGGGCTTTCCAAAGGATTTTTTAAAAGTTCCAGCCCTTTTTATCATTGCATCTGTACCTTCTATTGCTTCAATAGCTACTACTGTATTATTTTGTACAGCAATAGATTGCCCTATATCATAAATAGATAAATGCTTTAATATATTTTTTCCTAATTCAATATCATTCAAATTATGTTCATTAGGCTGTGAAGTTGTTAATATTCCAACAGGTAAAACTTGTTTACCTAACACATTTTCAATGCCTATAACTTCAAAACCTTTTGAGTTGATAAATTCAATAGTGGTTCTAAGTATTTTATCATCACCACCCATATCAGACATTATCATATGTACCAATTGTTCGGTTTCTTCATCTTGTGGTGTAAAATTATTTACATCTAGTTTGCCTACACCACCAGCCATTACAACTTTTGTAACATTATTGTTACGAAAATATTCCAATATATTACCAAAATTTTCAAGTGATTCATTTATATGATCAGCTTCAACGCCGGCCGTTTCAAAGAATCCTTCGATACCAACAACAAAAGGATTATTAATTTTTTCTATTAGTACTTTGGGTAAATCCCCGTCCCCTGCTATTATGCCAATATTTTCATTAATCATTATCACCTTGTAAATCCTAGTTTACTTTCCCCTTGAATAAAATTAGCTATTTCTTTTACATATTCATTATCTGATAACAGAAATTTCTCTCCTAAATCATTGATAATATTTTTACTATCTTTTATTTCATTAATTGCTTTAGTTATTGCTAAGATATCTCTTTTTTTCATACCCATTCTTTTTAAACCAACGAAATTAGGTCCACGCATATAACCTAGTTGAGTTATTAATGAAAAAGGAATTATATCTTTTTTTACACCAACCATACCACCAATCATAACATTTCTGCCTACTCTTGTATGGTGATGCATAACAGAATGACCCCCGACAATAACATTATTATGTAAATTACAATGACCACCTAGTACAACAGCAGATGCAATAATAACATTATTAGCAATCACACAATCGTGACCAATGTGAACATTCGACATAACTAGACAATTATCACCAATCTTGGTTAGGCAATTATCTTTTTTTGTTCCGCGATTAATTGATACGAATTCACGAATATCGGAATTCTCTCCTATTTCTAGGAATGTTTCATCTTCATTATTAAATGATACATCTTGTGGATCACCACCAAGTGAGGATTGCGAAGATATTTTTGTTCCGTTGCCAATTTTAGTATTACAATGAATTACAGTACCGGCTTTTATAGATACATTATCGCCAATTTCTACATTTTTACCAATAATAACATAAGGATCTATTGTTACATTTTTACCTATTTTTGTATTTTTATCGACTATTGCAGTTTTATGAATATTCATTTTTTTAACCTTATTTATCTGTCAAGCAAGCTGTAAATACTGCTTCTGTACAAATATCTTCACCAACTAATACACGACCTGAAAACTTCCATATCCCACCACGAGATTTTATTTTTTTAGTCTCAATTCTCAAACAGTCACCAGGGACAACAGGTTTTCTAAATTTAACCTCGTCAATAGACATAAAATAAATAACCTTGTTATCCAAATCAATACCTTTCTTACTTTCCGGTATCAATGTCATCAAAGAGGCAACTTGTGCCATAGACTCAACTAGCATAACTCCGGGCATAATTGGGTGTCCAGGGAAATGTCCTTGAAATTGTGGCTCATTATATGTCACATTCTTTATTCCCACACAACTCTTATAATCATCTATTTCTATGATCTTATCTACCAACAAAAAAGGGTATCTATGTGGTAATAGACTCATTATATCAACTAAGCTCATTATTTCTTTACTCATTTCCATCTCCATTAACATCAATTAGTAATTTCAAATTCATTTTTTCTTTATTTAGTATTTCTATTACTTTATCTGTAATATCAACTCTATTATTTAAGTATACTACATAAGAGTTAAAAGAAACACTATTTGTATTTATAACCATATCTATTTTTTCATTTTTAGCTATTTTATTGATTATTTTTGTTATTTTACCCTGTATTTGTCCTTTTATATTTATATATTTTATATCCATCTGTTTTTTTTGATACTGAACATATTTTTGTAATTTTATGTTTTTTTCTTTAAAATCTTTTTCTAATACAGAAATTTTATTAGTATCTTGCTTATTATCTCGCATTTTTTTTATTTTAAACCATATTTTTTCAATGTCTTTTTCTTTTTTTGTAACAATATCCCTTACTTTAATAGAATGTTGTTCAATTTTTTTCACAAAGTTATTCCATGTACTGAAATTATTAAAAACTTTGTCTGCATTGATATATGCTATATTTACTTTTGCAGAAGCAAAACTAAAAAAAGAAGTAAAAAGCATTATAAAAAGTATATAAAATATTTTTTTCATTTAATAATTTATTCCAAATCCTACGATAAATTGAAATCCTGCACTCTTGTCAGTTGGCGCCTTTTTAATAGGCCTAGAAACCGTAAATCTCATCGGTCCAATTGGACTTTCCCATTTAACTCCCAAGCCAATTGTTTGACGGACTTCATTTTCACCTACAACCGGTTGTGTTATCATTATTGCATTACCATTAAGATCTGTTGCATTTGTACCGTCTGCATTCTTTTTATTAACACTTGCTTTCCTTGGCGTACCTGTAAGTTTTGCAATATTATAAAAAGCATTACCTTTCACACCCATAGAAGCAGGAAGACCAATTGGGAAATCTAATTCCACAGAACCTGTAAGTCGTGTTGTTCCACCTAACAAACTACCGCTAGTTTTATCAATTGGACCAACCTTATCAAAACCTATAATATAATCTGAATTTAAGTATAGTCTATCATTAAGTCTTAAATTTTCATAATTCATAATTCTAGTTGCCGTACCAAATAATATTAAATTTATTCTTTCATCAACAGGGTAATAGTAAGAACCTCTTAAAGAAACATAAGAATGTCTATACTTAGTAGCCATTGATTTAATATATGTCGTAAGACTAACCGTATAACCTGAACTAGGATCTAAAACATCGTCAACATCGGTATAACTTAGTTTTTGGAATACAGTGTGCCCTTTTGTTCTTCCTTGCTCATCTAGTACAGACAATGAAGCATTAGCTCCAACTTCATATAGATTAAAATCATGGAATGAATACCCAATAGTTTGAGCCCATTTTTCATTAAAATCATACGAAAAAGATGTTGAAAATGAGTTTGAAGTAGCTTTATATGACTGTTTTTCTATATAATCGAAAATTGAACGAGATACAGAAAAAGTGGAAGAGACATTATACCCCATAAAATAAGGTTCTGTGAAGCTTATATTTCCCGACAAGTTTTTTCCTTGTTTTGTTAAAGCAGAAGATAATTTTTGCCCTCGCCCTAGAAAATTGTCTTCTGCAATGGAAGCTCTAAATATAACACCATTAGCAGATGAATAACCAGCACCAAATCCGGCACTACCTGTCGTTTTTTCATCCACATCTATATATATTATTACTTTATTAGACGATGTCCCCTCAGCAAAACTTAGTTTTACACCTGAAAAGTATCCTAATTTCTCAATATTTTCCTCAGACGAACGCATAAGTACTGGATTAAATGGGTCACCTTCAACTAATAATATCTTTTTACGTATTACACGGTCAAGAGTTCTAGTATTTCCACGAATAACTATTTTTTCAATAAAAACTTTTCTATTTGTTTTCATTTTAAAGTTAACATCCATATATCGCTGGCCATCTTTTGTATACTTTTTAAACTCAGGCTCTAATGTAACAAATGCAACACCTTGTCTTGCTAATTCTTCTGAAACATTGTATATTATTTTACTGAATCCACCAGCATAAACATATCCTGATTTGTCAGCGCCTGTTAATAATTTATTTACTTTATTTTTATTAATTCCTGATTTCCAACCGGTTATGTAAAGCTTACCTAGCTTATATCTTTGTCCTTCATTTATTTTATATGTAAGAAAGAAATCTTTTTTATTTTTCGACAATTCAGAATTAACTGATATAACTTCCATATCTGAATAACCACGATTAGTATAAAATTGTCTCAAACTTTGCTTGTCAACATCTGTTCTAGCTTTATCGTATATGTCATCATCTGATAGAAAACGCCACCAAACATCTTCACTTGATAAAATATGACCTTTTAAAGTGGTATCGCTATATGCTTTATTACCAATAAAACTAATTTTTTTAATTGTAGCAATTTCCCCTTCTTCTATATTAAAGATCAAATCTAATCTGTTATTTGTTTTAATTTCTTTTTCAAAATTTATCTTAGCAGAATAATATCCTCTAGCTTTATAATACTGTCTGATATTTTCAATAGCTAATCTCTCACTTCTTTTTGAATAAACACTACGAATTTTAATACCAACAACATTTAGTAATTCAGAAGACTTAGCAGCTTTATTCCCCTTAAATATAAAATTATTAAAAATTGGATTTTCAACAACCTTAATTGTTAATATCCCATTATTAAATTTGACATTAACATCTTTAAAACTACCAGTATTATAAAGTTCTTGTATTATCTCTTTTTCTTCTTCTTTACCAATTTCATCACCCTCACGATAAGAAATACTGGCTTCGACAGCAACAGAAGATACGCGGTTATTACCTAATATTCTTATTTTCTTTATCAATTGTTCTGCGAAAACTATATTTGTAGAAATTAAGACAACAAATACAACTGATAATATCTTTACGATAATACTTCTAAACATACTTTTTCCTAGCTTTGATATACTTTATTAATTAATTTTTTAAACATAGTACAAAAAGTATTATACTATGTCTAGTTTTTTATAGTTATTATTTTAATTTTTTTTAAATTATATAATCCCTAAATCTAACGCTAAAATAAAAAAGAATAAAATTAACATAAGCAATACTGATATTAACATTATTGGGTTAATCAATTTATCTGGTAATGGGCGACCTATTACAAACTCAACCATTAACAAGACTACTCTGCCACCATCTAATATAGGTAAAGGTATCATATTTAAAACACCTAAATTAATTGATAACAAGGCCATAAAATGTAGGAAATAAATAATTCCCATATCAATAGATTGACCTGAAATATTTGCTATCTTTATCGGCCCGCCAACATTTTCAGATTTTATACCATTTTGAAATGTATCAATAATCCCATTATAAACTGCAATCATTGCTCTTAAAGATACTTCATTAGCAATTTTAAAGGATTCAACAAACCCTACTTTTTTATATAAAAGTTGGGGTGATGACACCCCTATTCTATATACAATCTCATCTTTATTATTAGTGTAAGCTTTTGGTGTAACAAATAATTTTAACTCTTCATTGTTCCTATTTACTATGAGCTTTATTTTGTTGCTTCCTGATTTTTGAATAATATTATATATATCGTAAAAACTATTAACTTTATATTTTTTATCATCTAAAACAATAGATGTTATAATATCACCTGTTTTTAAACCTGATTTTTGAGCAGGACTATCAACAACAACTTTATTAATACCTACTTCATTATAATTAGGAATGTATGCTTTACCCCATATAATTGACGAACTTAAAAATATAAGCCAGCCGAATAATATAGAAAAAGCGGGACCAGCAAGAACCATAATCATTCTTTGCCATATAGGTCGAGATTCAAAAGAGCCAACAATATCTTTATTTGCTTTGCCTTCTAAAAGCTTTATATATCCACCAATTGGAATTAAAGCCAATCGCCAAATAGTGCCTTTTTTATCGCGACGAGAAATAATTTCAGGCCCCATACCAATAGAAAATACTTCTACTTTCATTTTGAATAATCTAGCAAATAAAAAATGTCCTAGTTCGTGAAAAAAAACTAAAACTAGTATAACAACAATAAAAGATAGTAATTGATTCATTTTAACTATTCCCTATGTTTATACTTTTAACATATTCTTTTGTTTTTGTAATTGTTTCATTATGTAATTCATTAAATTCTTGTAAATCATTGGGTGTTTTTGAATTAATAATAGATAGCATACTTTCAACAATTTCAGAAATATTACCAAATAATATATTACCTTTTATAAACTGTTCTACCGCCAATTCATTAGATGCGTTTAAAATTGTGGGTTTTCCATTACCATCTTCCATTGAATTTTTACATAATTGTAAAGCAGGAAATTTTTTCAAGTCTGGTTTTTCAAATGTTAAATCATTCATTTCATAAAAATTTAATGTATTTACACCGCTATATATTCGCTTAGGATAAGAAAGAGCGTATGCAATCGGAGTTTTCATATCTGGATAACCCATTTGAGCAAGTGTTGAACCATCTTTCATAGAAACCATAGAATGTATAATTGACTGACGATGAATAACAACATCAATATCTTTTACTTTTACATCAAATAGATAACAAGCTTCTATTACTTCTAGCCCTTTATTCATAAGCCCTGCACTATCTATTGTAACCTTTTGCCCCATACTCCAATTCGGGTGTTTCAATGCATCTTGTAATTTTGCTGTTTTTATAAAATTTATATCTTTATCAACAAATGCACCGCCGGAAGCTGTTAAAATAATTTTTTCTAACTCTGATTTTTGCTGTTTTGAATAAACTTGAAATATAGCTGAATGTTCACTATCAATAGGAATTATTTTTACTTTGTGCTTGTTTGCAAGTTTCATTATCATATCACCGGCACAAACTAGACTTTCTTTATTAGCAAGAGCAATATCATTACCAGATTTAATTGCATTATAAACTGGGGATAACCCACTAGAACCTGTGATTGCCCCGACAACTAAATCAACATTATCACTAGCAATCATATCAATTTTAGTTTCATCAAATACATCAATTCCCGTACCATCAAGATTTGATTTAACTTTATCTATGTGCAAATTATTGATAGCAACAGACTTTGGTTTAAATTTTAATGCTTGTTGTATTAATAAATCAGCATTATTACCAGCTACTAAGTGTTCAACTTTAAAAAGTTCAATATTAGATGCAATAACATCAAGTGTTTGTGTGCCAATAGAACCGGTGGAACCTAATATAGTAATTTTTTTCATTAAGCACCGAAATAATAAATTAAAATTGGAAGAGGTATAAATGCAAGAACCATTATTAATCCATCTAAGCGATCAAACATACCACCGTGTCCAGGCAAGATATAGCCTGAATCTTTCACATCAATCCTTCTTTTCATAAATGATTGATATAAATCACCTATTTGAGCAACCGTAGATAATATTATACCGACAAGAAAAATATAAAGATCATAGTTATAACCTGCTATCAAATATGTAAATATCAAACTACCAATTAAAATCCCGCCCAAAAATCCAGATACAGTTTTACCAGGGCTTATTTTAGGAGCTAACTTTTTACCGCCAACGATTCTACCTACTATATATGCACCAATATCGACAAATATTACAGTAAGCCAAATTGTCGTAATGGGATGCCACCATACTTTAGTAATAGTATTAAAAGAATAAAAAACACTCATTGTAGCGACTGATAAGTAAACTATTCCTGTGCTTAATGCTATTTTCATATTATTAAAAACCAAATGAGTTATTATTAACAATGGTAGTATAAAAATTAAAACAGGATATATTATAAGATACTGGCTCATTATTAAAATAAATAATACAAACACAAAGGAATAAATCTTTGGCCAAATCCCATCTAATTTACATAACTTTGCCCATTCATAAGCACAAATTGTCATAAGTAAGATGAATAATGCCATAAACCCATTAGCACCAACAAAATATCCAGAAAGTATAACAATAGCGATAAAAATAATACCTATTATTAATCTTTTATTAATATCTGCAAAATTTCCCATAACATTAACCTTATTTTATTAATCCACCAAAATTACGAACGCGATTATAATACAACTCTATTGAATTGTTAAAATCTTCTTCTGAAAAATCAGGCCAAGAAACATCTAAGAAAATTAATTCAGAATAAACCGATTGCCAAGATAAAAAATTACTTAATCTGTATTCACCAGCAGTACGAATAATTAAATCAGGATCAGGATATTTACTTGTATCAAGTCTATTTGATATATTATCTTCGTTTACATCTTCGTTATTATTAATCAGTGAATTCACAGACCTTATAATTTCGTCTCGTCCGCCATAATTTAATGCTAATATCAGTACTATCCCATCACATTCAGCTGTTATATCTTTTGATTGCATTATAGCATTTTGTACATCATCAGAAAACTTTGATACATCACCAATAGTATCAAGGCGAACATTATTTTTCTTTAACTGTTTTGCTTCTTTGGGTAGGAATCTTTTAAGTAATCGCATAAGGCCATCAACTTCTTCTTGGGGACGCTTCCAATTTTCAGTTGAAAAAGAATAAAGTGTAATAAACTTAATGTCGTGCTTACTAGCATATTTTACAACATTATGTATATTATCTGCACCACGACGGTGACCTTCAAGTCTAGGCATAGAACGGGATTCAGCCCAACGGCCATTCCCATCCATAATAATACCTATATGATTGCATTTTTTTGTCAAAAATATTTTATTGATGCTTATATTTGCATCAATTCCTTTTCTTTTTCTGATAATGCTATATCAATTAATTTAATATGCTCATCAGTAATTTTTTGTATTTCATCGCTCTCTCGGCGTTCTTCATCTTCTGGTAATTCAGATTTTTTTATTGAATTCATAGCATCACGGCGAATATTACGCACAGAAACCCTTGCTTGTTCTGCATATTGTGAAGCAACTTTTGCAATATCTTTACGGCGTTCTTCTGTTAACTCTGGAACAGCAATACGAATTATATTACCTTCACTAACAGGGTTCAAACCAAGGTCAGATTCACGGATTGCTTTTTCTACACTTGCAACTAGATTTGAATCCCAAACAGAAACACTTAACAATCTAGATTCTGGTATAGAAACAGAACCCACGGCATTCATAGGTGTCATTGCACCGTAACAATCAACTGTGATACCATCTAACATACTTGGATGAGCACGACCTGTCCTTAATCCAGAAAATTCTTTTTTAAGATTTTCAACAGAACCATTCATACGACTTTTAGCATCTTTTTTAATTGCTTGTACCATTTTAAACTCCTATTAATAAATAATTTATAAATTTATATCATATATAAAAAAATAATTAAATATTTTTTATTAAATAACCTTACTAAATTCACCGTCACCATTTAATACTTTGGCAAATTCTTTTTCCTTGTGAATTGAAAAAACAACAATTGGAATATTTTTTTCTTTGGCCAAGGTAACAGCTGATAAATCCATAACTCTTAAATTCTTTGAAATAACATCTAAATATGATAACTCATCAATTTTTTTCGCATCTTTGTTAATTTTTGGATCACTATCATAGACACCATCAACATTTGTTCCTTTGAAAATAGCGTCACAATCCATTTCCGAAGCTCTTAATGCCGCGGCTGTATCTGTTGTGAAAAAAGGATTACCAGTTCCACCAGCAAATATTACTACTCGCCCTTTTTCCATATGCCTTACAGCACGACGACGAATATATGGTTCACATACTGTTTGCATAGGAATAGCAGATAATACACGGGTATTAATGCCTTGCTCTTCTAGGGCTGATTGCATACCAAGAGCATTCATCACAGTTGCTAACATTCCCATATAATCAGCAGTTGTTCGCTCCATACCATTAGCAGCACCAGATAATCCACGAAATATATTACCACCTCCTATTACAAGGCAAATTTCAGTGCCATTGCTAAAAGCTGATTTTACTTCACTAGCGATACGACTTAACATACTTGGATCAAGGCCGTATTCTCTTTGTCCCATTAATGCTTCACCTGATATTTTCAGAAGTACTCTTTTATATTTGCTCATTTTTCTACCTTTTTATTAAAGAATTCAAACTATAAACTAATAACATAAATTATTATTATTTGCTATATGATTTTATTTTAAAAAACCATATTATACAAAATTAAATGTCACAATAAAAAACCCAATGCTATAATGTAATAGCACTGGGTTTAAAAATAAAAATCAATTAAAATAATTTTCTATGATTTTTTTATAGTTTCAGCAACTTCGTCAGCAAAGTTTTCTTCTTTCTTTTCGATACCTTCACCAAGAACATAGTTAATAAATCCTTTTATCTTAATTTCAGCACCGATTTCTTTTGATTTGTCTTCAACAAGCTTAGAAATTTTTGTTGAACCATCAATAATAAATATTTGATGTTCTAGAACAATCTCTTCTTTAAACTTTCTCATTCTTCCTTCTATCATTTTTTCAACAATCGCAGGAGGCTTTCCTTCTGCTAATGCTTGTTCAGTCAAGAAGTTCTTTTCTGCTTCAATTATAGCTGGGTCAACATCAGCATCAGTATTGAATTGAGGCTTAGTTGCGGCAACATGCATAGCAATTTGTTTACCCAATTCATTAAGTTTTTCAGTATCACCCTTTGACTCAAGAGCAACTAAAACAGCAACTTTACCTAAGTTATCAGCAAAAGCAGAGTGAATATAAGATACAATAACTCCATTATCAACAGATAATCTAGCAGAACGACGTAAATTTTGATTTTCACCAATAACAGCAATATTATCAATAATATTATCTTTTACAGAATTACCATTTAACATTTTAGCTTCTAGTATAGAATCTTGGTCATTATCGATAGCTAATTTTGCAACTTCTAAAGCAAAATTTTGAAAAGTTTTATTTCTTGCAACAAAATCTGTTTCAGAATTAATTTCAACAACAGCACCTTTTTTCCCATCAATTGCAACACAAACTACACCTTCTGAAGCTACACGAGAAGATTTTTTAGCGGCAGTTGTCAATCCTTTTTTTCTTAGCTCATAAACAGCTGAATCAACATCACCATTTGCCGCAACAAGAGCTTTCTTACAATCCATAAAACCAGCTCCAGTTTTTTCACGAAGCTCTTTCACTAATTCGGCAGTAACAGACATAACATTATTCCTTTTCAATTAAGTAAATTATTTTTATTTTTCATTTTTTGTTTCAACTGAAACTTCATTTTCAGCAACAGTTTCAGACTCTACATCTGATTTTTCTTCGGAAACAATATCTTCTTTTGGATCGCTTGAGTCACCTAAATCAGAACCGCTAATAGAGATAGACTTAGCTAAACCTTCTAGAATAGATCCACAGAATAAATCATTATAAAATTTCAAAGCACGAATAGCATCATCATTACCTGGTATTGGATAAGAAATGTTATCTGGGTTTGAATTAGAATCAACGATAGCAAATACAGGTATACCTAAAACATTAGCTTCTGCCACTGCCAATTCATCTTTGTTTGTATCAAATATGATAATAGCATCAGGTGCTTTACCCATATCTTTGATACCACCAAGAGTTCTTTGTAATTTTGCTTTTTCTTTTTCAAGCATTAAAGTTTCTTTTTTAGTTAGACCAGAAATACCTTCTTCGAAAGTTTTTTCCAAATCTTTCAATCTTCTGATTGAATTTGAAACTGTTTTCCAATTTGTTAACATACCACCCAACCAACGACTGTTAACGAAGTACTGACCAGTTTTTTCAGCAGATTCTTTAACTAGTTCTTGAGCTTGGTTTTTTGTACCTACAAATAAGATACGACCATTGTTTGCAGATATATCGTGTAATGCTTGCATCGCATTACCCAACATAGGGTATGTTTCGTCTAAGTTAATAATATGAATACCATTTCTTTCGCCAAAAATAAATGGTTTCATCTTTGGGTTCCAACGACGAGTTGAATGACCAAAATGTACACCAGCTTCTAATAACTGACGCATAGTAAATGCAGGAATTCCCATAATTTTTCTCCTTATATTATTCGGTTTAATCCTCTGCCAAAATAATAGTAAACTAAGACACTTAGTAAACCACCGAAATGGAAAATAAATTGTATAGAACAATAAATCACCCAATAATTGGCTTGTGTATTTCTCAATACAGTTGTATCGAGATGGTTCTAAATAACATTTTTATTATGAAAAAACAAGTAAAAAATTACTATATTTGCTGTACTTCGTTAATATTTTCGCAACTATTTATGGAATCAATTATTTTCTTATTTATTTTATAACGGCCTTTTAAGCGCATTTCAACAATACAGTCGCTGTTATCAAGGATTAAATTGATAATCCCCATACCTTTTTCACAACCATCAATAATTTCTTTTAGCTGTTGTATTGACTTAGAATTACTAAGATAAATCTGCAAGCCATCAGCCGTCATAGCAAGTTCATTGTCCAATGAATTCATAACATTTCCAATCAACCTAACATCTTTGTCACCGTTATTATCACGCACACTCTTAGAACAATTAACAACTACAAATTCACCCGTTTTTAAATGAGAGCGAACTCTTTGTATAGCTTCTTCAAAAAACAAGACTGAGTAAGAACTAGAAGCATCAGCCATATCAACAATAGCCATTGACTTACCTTTTTGAGTTTTAATAAACCTTGTTGACATTACTACACCGGCTAGGCGAACACTATCACCTCGTACTTTATTCTTTAAAATATCACCAAATTGAACAACACCCAATCTTGACCATTTGTCCTTATACATAGACAACGGATGTGCTGATAAGTAAAAACCAACCGCCTTATATTCTTCATTTATTTTTTCTAATGCACTAAAATCAGCTGATTGCTTTAATCTAGGCTTGCTCATTTCCACATCTTTACTGCCAAATAAATTGTCCTGAGGGCTGTTTTGCTCTTGTTGAACAGATTGACTATATTTTAACAATTCCTCTACATTATTTAAAAGTTCTTTTCGGTTTTTATGTAGTGAATCAAAAGCACCAGAAACAATTAAATTTTCAACCATTCTTTTATTCAATGATTGGTAAGGCACTCTTACAAAAAAATCATATATATCTGTGAAAGGCTTGTTATTTCTTGATTTTACAATATCAAACACCGCTCCTTCACCGATATTTTTTAACCCAGATAGTGAATACCTAATTGCGGGTTTACCTTCAAAATTTTCTACACTAAATTTGTCAAACGAGTTATTTACATCAGGTAACAATAATTTAATATCATTTAATTCCAAATCTTCTTTGTACACAGATAACTTATCCGTATTATGTATATCATATGTCATTAATGCACACATAAATTCAGTTGGATATTTTGCTTTTAACCAAGCCGTTTGATAAGCAATTAATGCATATGCTGCGGCGTGTGATTTATTAAACCCATATCCGGCAAAAGCATTAATTTGATCAAATATTTCATCACTTAATTTTTCATCTACTTGATTGTGATTTTTCGCACCATCTTTAAATATTTGGCGTTGTTTATCCATTTCTGATTGGATTTTCTTACCCATAGCGCGACGCAATAAATCAGCTCCGGCCAATGTATATCCAGCAAGATTTTGCGCCATTTGCATTACTTGTTCTTGATACACTGGTATACCGAAGGTTTCTTTTAATACTGGTTCAAGAATTGGGTGTAAGTACTTTGGCTGTTTTTCTCCGTGTTTACAAGCAACATATGTTGGAATATTATCCATCGGACCCGGACGATACAAAGAAACAACCGCTATAATGTCTTCTAGCCTATCTGGCTTCATCTGCATTAAAACTTTTCGCATACCTTGGCTTTCCAGCTGGAATACACCAACAGTATTTCCTTTTGCCATTAATTCATATGCTTGTGCATCATCAATTTCAATTTCATCAATATTAATTTTTTTATCATTTTTGCGATTTTTATTAATTAAATCAACAGCCATCTGTACAATAGTTAAAGTCTTTAATCCCAAGAAATCAAATTTTACTAAACCTGCTTGCTCAACAAATTTCATATTAAATTGAGTTGCCGGCATATCAGATTTTAAATCCTGATACAAAGGAACAAGTTTATGCAACGGTCTGTCACCAATTACAACACCCGCAGCGTGTGTTGAAGCGTGACGATAAAGACCTTCTAGCTTTAACGCTAAATTAACTAAATGTTCAACTGTTGGGTCTTGCTCAACTTCTTGCTGTAACGCTAATTCACTTTTTAATGCTTGCTCTAATGTTACTGGTTTAGCTGGATTATTGGGAATTAACTTACATATCCTATCTACTTGTCCATAAGGAACTGATAAAACTCTACCCACATCTCTTACAACAGCGCGAGCCTGCAACTTACCAAATGTAATAATCTGAGCAACTTTATCACGGCCATACTGTTTCTGAACATAAGATATAACCTCTTCACGGCGGTCTTGGCAAAAATCTATATCAAAATCAGGCATTGAAACCCTTTCAGGGTTTAAAAACCTTTCAAAAAGCAAGCCAAATCTAATCGGATCTAGATTTGTAATATTTAATGCCCAAGCAACAATGGAGCCTGCACCCGAACCTCGTCCAGGGCCAACAGGAATATCATTTTTTTTCGTCCAACCAATGAAATCAGCTACAATCAGAAAATAACCACCAAAGCCCATATCATTAATTATTTTTAACTCGTATTCCATTCTATCCATATATTTTTTTATTGTTTCTGATTTAGTTTTTTTGTCCATAAATTCAGAAATAACAAATGATTGTAGTCTTTTATTAAGACCTGACTTAGTTAGATCATATAAAGCTGTTTTTTCACTACGGCCATCAAGGTATGGGTATTCTGGCAATAATGGTTTAATAAAGTTAGCTTTATAATAACATCTTTTTGCTATTTCAAGCGTGTTAGTTATTGCCTCTGGTAAATCAGAAAACAATTTATTCATTTCATCAGCTGATTTAAAGTATAAATCAGGGTTAGTCTTTCTTCGTTCAGATTGCCCAACAACTAAACCCTGTGAAATACAAAGTAAAGCATCGTGTGCAGATGCCATATCCGCATTTAACATAAATACATTGTTTGTCGCAACAATAGGAATATTTTTAGAAAAAGCATAATCCAACATTTTATTTTCAATATTTACATTATAACCGTTATAACGATTTAATTCTATGTACAGTCGATCTGAAAATATTTGATGTAATTTATTTAAATATTCTATTGCCTTATCATCTTGATCAATTGAAAATAAACGATTTGCGCTACCTTCATCGCCACCTGTTAAGCATATCAAACCGTCTGATAATTTAGCAATTTCCTCGATTGTACTTTGTACAAGAGTATTAGAATTATTAATATAAGTATTACTGATAATTTCCATCAAATTCATATAACCTATTTCATTTTTTGCCAATAAAACAATTACATCTGGGGTATAATTAACAGTATAGTTATCAGCATCAGCAGGTGTAATTGACAATTGCAATCCGTGAATTGGTTGAATTCCTGAGGAAGAAGATAGAGATGAAAATTCTAAGGCGCCAAACATATTGTTTGTATCAGTTAATGCGATAGCAGGCATATTATTTTGTTTTGCAAAATCAACTAACTTATTCATTTTTATAGCACCTTCTGCTAATGAATAAGATGAGTGTGTTCGCAAATGAATAAATTTAGAATCAAGCATAATAAAATAATTTTATCATATTATTAAATAATTTTCTTTTGTTTTTTAATTTTGCCCAATCCTTTTTCTGCAAAATCACAAACTTCATTAACCCAGTCTTTTGTATCATATAATTCCATATGACGACGATCTTTAAAAGTAATGTGCTTCTTGGGTGTGTTCGCAACTTCATATAATTCAACACTGTGATTAAATGGTGTTACCGAATCCTTTTGCGCACCGCCGATTAAAACTGGTATATTTACTTTTTTAAGGTTTTTTGCATTATCAAATTCGTAACCAACAAATATTTTTATTACAGGAAAAATATAATGAAAAAATCCTAACATTTTTTTCGCACCGATTACAAACATTCTGTACATATTATAAAATGGAACTTCCATAACTAATCCACGGTACTTATCATTTGATGATGCTATTTTCGATGCTACCACACAACCAAAACTTTCCCCATATAACACAATATCTTTTTTCTTAATTCTTAATTCAGAAACAACCCAATTTAAAATATGATGCCCGTCAGAAATTATAATTTTTTCAACAGGTTTTTTATTTTTAGAACCATTATAAAAATAACTTGAAGCAACAAGACCATAGCCCTTTTTAATATATTCATTATATCGTGAACTTCGCCAACCTAATGAATCAGAACGACCGTGAAAATAAACTATTGTTGGTTTTCCAGCCTTAGGCTTTTTATACCAAAGTAAAACATCAGAATCATAACTAGAAGATGTTAAAAACTTGTAATTCATATTTATACCGAAATTACTAGGAATATCATTATTGTGATAAAAGTTAAATACGTGCTTATAGCCAAATAAATACATATAAATGTTAAGAGTTAACCAAATAAATAATACTGTAAAAACTGTATATAATATATATTCCATCATACTTTAATCAAATTTATTATTTCGCGGGAAACCAACAGGAGGCATTTTACCAACAGATGCCCTTTTCCCGATCCAAGTTGTAATATCTGCTTCTTTACGAATTCTATTTTTACCAGATGCCCAAGATAAACCATCTTGTGAATTAAATACTTTTAAATCAACTAGTTTTGCATCACGGTATTTTTGCAACTGTACACCTCGTCCCCTAGACATTTCAGGTAATTCATCAATTCCAAAAATTAATAATTTGCGATTCGTACCTACAACAGCAATCTTATCACCATCAGCAGGTTTCATAATGTATGCCTTAACATTGCCAGAAACGGATAATATTTGTTTACCATTTTTTGTTTGTGCAACAATTTTATTTTCATTTACGATAAAACCGCGTCCATCAGTTGAAGCAACAATTAATTTTCCTTCTTCTCTGAATATTCGCATATTAACAATAGATTCACTACCGTAATCAATTAGTAGGTTTAATGGCTCACCATTACCGCGACCACTTGGTAATTTATCACAACCCAATGTATATACTTTGCCCGAAGATGACATAACTAATAATTTATCTGTTGTTTGGGCTTTTAAAACAAAACCTTCTTTATCACCTTCTTTATACTTTATTTCAGTTTTATCAGATACATAACCTTTTAATCCACGAACCCAACCATTTTTTGAACAAACTATTGTAATAGGTTCTTTTTCAATCATAGATTCAAGTGGAATATCAATATCTACTGGATTTTCATCAATTATTGTACGACGATTACCAATTTCATTTTTATCACCGTATTCTTTTTTTGTTTGTTTAATTTCATCGGATATGAAATTCCAACGATTATCTTTATTATTAAGTAATAGTTTTAAATTTGCTAATTCTTCACTAAGTCTTTTATGTTCTTCTTTTATTTCAAATTCTTCTAGTTTTCTTAATGAGCGAAGTCGCATATTTAAAATAGCATCCGCCTGAATATTTGTTAATTTAAATTTAGACATTAACATACTCTTGGAATCATCGTGCTCACGAATAATATGAATAACTTTGTCTAAATTAATATATGCAACAAGATAACCTTCTAGTATTTCAAGGCGTTTTTCAATTTGACCCTTACGATACTTAGTTTTTCGCACTAATATTTCGTGACGATGATCTAGGTATTCTTGTAAAACCTCGCGAATATTTAATACTTTTGGCACAGTGCCTTTTTCAGAAAGAACATTCATATTTAATGAAAATCTTGTTTCAAGATCAGTACTTCTAAATAATGCCATCATTAATGTTTCAGGATTAACATTACGATTCTTAGGTTCTAGTACTATGCGGATATCTTCGGCACTTTCATCTATTACATCAGATAAAAACGGTATTTTACGAGCTTCTATTATTTCAGCTATTTTTTCAATTAACTTTGATTTTTGTACTTGATAAGGAATTTCAGTTATTACAATTTGCCATAATCCGTTTCCTAATTCTTCTTTTTCCCACTTGGCACGAACACGCATTGAACCGCGTCCCGAAGAATAAGCTTGAACGATAGTTTTTTTGTCTTCGCTTAAAACACCCCCAGTTGGAAAATCAGGGCCGGAAATAAATTCCATAATTTTTTCAAACCCAGCATTTGGATGTTTGATTAAGTGTAATAACCCATCACACAATTCACCAACATTATGTGGTGGAATATTAGTTGCCATACCAACAGCAATACCAGAAGAGCCATTAGCAAGTAAATTAGGAACATAAGAAGGCAATATTACAGGTTCTGCACCTTCACCATCATAAGTTTCACGAAAATCAACGGTATCTTGATCAATGTTTCTTAGCATTTGACTAGCAAAATGCGTAAGGCGAGCCTCTGTATAACGCATTGCAGCGGCGTTATCACCATCAATATTACCGAAATTACCTTGTCCATCAACTAATGGGTAACGAACTGAAAATTCTTGGCTTAAACGAACCATAGCTTCGTAAATTGAGCTATCACCGTGGGGGTGATATTTACCTATTACATCCCCAACAATACGAGAACATTTTTTAAAACCGTGTTCAGGATTAAGTTTTAATTCCAACATTGCATATAAAATTCGACGATGCACTGGTTTTAACCCATCGCGCACATCAGGAAGTGAGCGAGAAGTAATAGTTGATAAGGCATAAGACAAATAACGCTCTGACAGAGCTTCTTTTAGGGGCAATTCGTGCAATACTTTTGCATATTCTTTGGATATCTTGTTCATATTATTTAATATACTTATTATAGTAAAAAAAACAAGATATAAATTATATTAAAATGTTGTATTTTATAAATTATGCATTTTTATCGAACCGATTAAAAAACCAATCAGATAGCCTTTTCCTTGGTTCAGTCATATTTTCTTTGTTATAATCAGAAATTACACTTTTAAGAAAGAAATCTGACATTTTCATTGCCTCATAATATTCAAGGCATTTATTTTCCAACAATGAATTATCAACTAAAAACTTAGGTAAAGGTAACAACTTTGCTTTATACAGCTGTCCCATTTCACGGCTTACGGCTCTGCCTGATTTAGGTGAAACATAACATAAGTCATTACTGCCCCCACCGGCACAACTAGAAAAATCTAGGGCTATACCCATTTCAGCTAGTATTGATATTTCCCATTTACAATATGAACTAGCCCAATAATCACTATTTAGTGTTGTAAAAAAACTTTCTAGGACTGAAAAAACAGTGTCGTGGTTTTGTCCATACATTAAACTAGCATCAACAATACTAATTGCACTTTTAAAGGCAAGTAACTTACCAGAATGATTTAAAACTTGCGAACTATTATTTTTTATTGGTTCAATCTTAAAATATCCAAGATGTTCTTCACTTTTTGTTTTATATTCTGCTTGTACAGTAGAACCAATTTCTAAAAATGGGCGCATTCTCTTTGAAAATGCACCCTTAACACAACCATTTATTTTACCGTGTTTTTCACTTAACAAACAACAAATAGCATCATATTCGCCTAATTTACTTAATCTTAGAATAATGCCTTTGTCTTTCCAATTCATTATACGCTGACCCTTGCTAAGTGTATTTTTACTTGTGATTTTTTACCTGTTTTCTTTTCGATATAACGACGAGTTGCAATACGGACATTTTCCTTTACAGTATTATCACTAATCACCTCTTTGTCGGATAATTTCAAAATCGAATCTTCTATCGTCTCGGTTAACTTTTCTCGCTCATTATCACAAGCCATAGCAATTCCTTCAAGCGTGGTATTCGGAATAGCAAGTAATGAACCGTGATCATCAAGCACAACACTAACAACAACCAATCCACCATATGATATTTTACGGCGTTGCCTTACAGCAGAACTATCGATAGCTGTTATTTTATTTCCATCAAGAACCATTTCACCAGTATATACTTGATCAATAATAAAACTTTCTTTTTTGTTAATTAGTAATACATCACCGTTATTTAATATACATGTTTTTTTAATTCCAACATCTTTTGCAAGTTGGGCGTGTCTAGATAAATGCAGAGATTCACCGTGCATAGGTATACATAATTTTGGTTTTAACATTTTGTATAACTCGCGCATTTCTTCCCTAGCACCGTGACCAGAGGCGTGAACCATTGCATCTGAGGGAGTAATTATATGAACCCCTCTTTCAACCAACATATTTTGCACTGTTGCTATTGATATTTCATTTCCAGGTATCGAACGAGCAGAAAATATAACATTATCATTTGTGCCAAGTTTTACATATCTATGATCACCTCTAGCAATTCTTGCAAGTCCGGCTCTTGATTCACCTTGCGAACCAGTACATATATACAATAAATCTTTTTTGTTACAATCAACAACATCTTCTGGTTCATAAAATTCAGGTAAGTTTTGTAAATATCCATTATTCCTAGCACATTCAATAACTCTGAATAAACTTCTACCAACTAGTACAATTTTACGATTACACTTTATACCGGCATCTATTATACTTGAAATCCTTGCAACATTAGAAGCAAAACAAGTAACAGCAACACCGCCACTAATAGCTTTAATAGTTTCGTAAATACCTTGTTTAATATCGCCTTCTGATTCAGAGCATAATTTTGACATTACATTGGTAGAATCCCCTACTAATGCCAATAAACCTTCTTGTCCAATTTCATTTAATCGATCCTTATTTACACAATGCCCGACAACTGGATTTTCGTCTATTTTCCAATCGCCTGTGTGAAAGATATTTCCAACACTAGTTTTAATTAACAAAGCCTGTGGCTCTGGTATTGAATGAGTCATTTCAACGAACTCTAACTCAAAATCACCAACTTTAAACTTATCACCTGTTTTCAATACATTTAGTTTTTTACTAGAAAAGCCACCATCTTTTAGTTTATGTTTAATCATATCAGCGGTAAATCCAGTCGCATAAATAGGACAATCCACTTTATCGTACATATAAGATAATGCCCCTATGTGATCTTCGTGAGCGTGGGTAATAACCATACCCAATATATCTTCTTTTCTTTCTTCTAGAAATTTAGGATCAGCAAATGTAATATCAATCCCTGGAATATTATCACCAGCAAAGCCAATACCGTAATCAACGATTAGCCATTTACCGCGGTGTCCATAAACATACATATTGGAACCGATGGAGCCAATACCGCCTAATGATAAAAATAAAACTTCATTATCACCTGGAATTCCACTATTTTCATAGTTTTTAATTTTATTCATTATATTTTTTTATTCCTTTCAAATAAAATGTATAAACCGTCGAGAGCAAGATTTTTTTCGACATGGCTTATTTTTTTTGTATATTTTGAATACGATTGTGCTAAGCCACCTGTTGCAATTACTGTAAATTCAAAGTCAAATTCGGATTCGATTTGATTAATCATACCATTAATCATATTTAAATACCCCCAAAAAATACCAGATTGCATACATTCAACAGTATTACCGCATATTACTTTGCTAGTTGGTTCTATTTTTATATCAGGTAAAGCAGAAGCTTTTGCAACTAGCGTTTCCAAAGACAAATTAACACCAGGAGCAATTGAAGTTCCACAAAACACATTATTTTTTGTAAATACATCAAATGTTGTTGCTGTACCAAAATCAATAATTAATAAATTATCATTGTATTTTTTAATACCACCAATTCCATTTAAAACAATATCTGCCCCAACTTCTTTGGCATTAACCCTTGAAATATCCATTATGATATCTTCAACTTCATTATAAAAAACAACGGGAATATCAGAATATTTATTTTTTAATTCCTGTAATATATCAGTGATATTACTAACAACGGAACCAACACATATTCCTTGTATATTAGAAATTTTATTATCATCGAAAGATAATAATAATTTATCATAAGAAAAATCGTTACTATTAATACGCCAAGATTTAACACAAGCGCCATTTTCGTAAGCACCGATAGTTAAGTTGGTATTACCAACATCAATACAAATAATCAAAACCAAACCTCGCCAGCATTAATATTTTTTTTACCTTTATCTGTCAACAATATTATACCTCCATAGTTATCGACATCAACAAATCTACCTATTATTTTATTATTATGTTGATTAATTGTTATTATTTCCCCGATTCCAATAGCACGACTTTTCCAAATATCCAATATAGAGTCAAATCCTTGTTTTTGCCAAGAATTATACCATTCATTAAATCTTGCTATTATTAAATCTATAACCTCTTGTTTATCCACATTAACCCCTAAATCCATTAATGAACAAGTCTTGTATTCTGAAAGTTGTGGAGATTGCTTAATATTAAAACCAACCCCAATAGATAGTTGATTATCATTTAACTCAATTAAACAACCGCATATTTTTGAATTGTTAACCAAGATATCATTAGGCCATTTTACTTTAACATTATGCTTTTCACTTATTAAATTACTAACAACATCACTTATTACCAATGCCATAACAAAAGATAATTGCGAATATTTACTTGAATCACCATTAGTTGGGATAACTATATTCATAAATAGATTGCCGTCAAAACACTGCCAAACCCTGCCCTGACGACCGCGACCTTTATTCTGCTTGTTCGCTATTACAACAAAAGGGTATTTAATAGATTTAAAAAAATCTTGTTTTACGATATCAGCACTACTAGATAATTCATCATAATGATAAATATCAAATCCATTATTGTTATATATGGGAACAATAGTTTTATTATAATTCATTTTAACCAATACTATTAGACATCTTTATAATTAAATCAACTAGACCAAGCGAAAAGAACAAGAAAAATACAGAGATTAAGAAAGCAAAACGACTAACCATTCGAACACCGTATTCAGGTTTATTTGAAAATAAATATGATATTATTACATCATTTTCATTATTTTTAGATGGTGTGTACATTTCTCTTAACAACCTCAAAGACCAGATACATTGGAATATACCTATAATAATCAAAATTACCAATAAATAAGAAAACTGCCACCTTAATATAGCACCCATAATAGACATTTTACCAATAAATATAATAAAAGGTGGTATTCCTGAATACGATAGTGCAGACAATCCGTAAACTATAGAATACATTCCGTTTATACTACCCATATTTTTAAGTTGAGATATATCTCGTAACTCTCTGTTATTTATGTATAAATTATGACCATACCCTACGAAAGATACATATGAAACAACATAACCTATTAAATAAATTAACATTGCCGGTATACTGTTATTTGTTGGTATACCCAATGATAAAAACAAAAATCCAATATGTGATATTGAACAATAACTAATTATTTTTCCAATTTCTGTTTCTAGCAGTGTACCAAGAGTACCAATAACAATTGAACAAACACCTATTAATAACACAAATTCTTTCCACATATGTGACATACTAGGAAAAGCAACGACTAACAATCTAGAAAGTGCCATAATCACAGCACAAACTACAACTATTCGCACAAACATTACAACACATTGAGGTATAGAGCCTAACCTTATCATTAAGGATGTAAATGGAAATGCACCACAAATAGACATAATAGATAAAACAATAGTAACGATCCCTACTAATAACGCTGGGTAAGAAGAAGTATTTAATGAAACCCAATTAGCAAGATCATTATAAAATAGATTGCCTGTAATTGAATAAATATATGCAATTCCGAACAATAATAATACAAAGCTTAATAATTGCATAAATATAAATATTCCATAAACACGGTAATAACTGTTATATCCAATAGCAAATAGTAAAATCATAAATGATGTACAAATACTTATCATAGAAAATCCAAGTAATAAGTAAATCAGACTATATGAACTAATAACTATAAAGCAACCAACTGTTGCTATCATTGCGAGCGGATAATAAAGAAATCTTGATAAATCCTTATTATCTTCGTTGTTATTATTAAATAATATACTGGTTAATGATAATAAAAGTATAAATATCTTACCGGCATACGAATACAAATCAACTACATACGCACCATTTAAAAACATTTTAGTTTGTAGATTAGAATCAAAAAAGTAAATCATAATAAAAATTGGAATTAGATAAGACCAAACAACGAATTTTCTTATTCTAAAAATGAATTTATCAGAACTATAACTAATAAAAGCATAAACGGAAATAAATAAAGATGATAAAATCAAACAAATATCACCGAATATATATTTACTATTTAAAATAAAATCCATTTTAAGCCCCTACTTCCTTAAACACAGATACTAACGGCCATATTATATTTTCTATTGGATTAATTATAATATTAGGAATTATGCCGATTAAGATAACAAACAAACAAATAAATACAATAAATAATATAGATTGAATATTTAAGATATATTGATCGGAATTATCCTTTTTTGACCAAAACACTTTACTATGCATTCTCATAACTATGTATGAAACAACAACTAACAATAAAATTATATATAAGCCATAAACAAAAGAATACTCAAATGTAGATGTCATTAATAACATTAAACTAACAAATCCAGTTGTAAAGGGTATACCTATAATACTAGATAAGGTGAATAAGTGAAAATATGATAAAATAGGCATTTTATAATAATATCCATGCAATTTATCTAAATATAATTCGTCTTCTTTCGTTTCAATTATTATATAAACAACAAGTAATGAAACTATAAATATAGAACTTGTTAAACTGTAAAATATACCAGATATCAATGACTTAGAGCTTATGATGAATAAACTAAATAAAGATATATTAACGCACACCATCGATATGCAACCTATTTTTTTAACTATATATTTTTCTTTCACAGATAGTAACAGTGCATAAAGGCTTGATATAATCGCGATAAATACAATGATTTTTGAATAACCATAAGATATATAAGGAAACAGTGAAATATTTATTTTAAATATAGCATATATACCAAGCTTTGATAAAATAGAGGAAACAAACATTATTACTAAAATATTTGAACTTTTTAATATATTCAAATACCAACTTTGGAAAGGTAATATTGGCAAACGAATTGCAAAACCAATAAATAACAGCCACCAAATTAATTTAGTATTACTATTTACAAACTTCAAAGTTGATAATTCCGGAAGGTAGCCTGTACCAGCCCTAAATACTATTATCAGAATAGCCGGCAAGATAATCATTGCACTAAACATTGAAACCAATGCATATTTAAACGCATTTTCTTTCTCTTGCTGATCTGCTTTTAATCCAATAATCATAAATAAAGGTATTAATGTGGCTTCAAAAAACAGGAAAAATAGCATAAGATTCTGTGATGCAAATGCACCTATTGTAGTCCCTTCTAGCAATAATAAGAAAATGTAGAAAAACTTAGATTTCTCACTTTCATAATAAAAGTTAAACATAGTAATTACAAAACAAATAAATGCTGTCAATACAATGAATAATATATTTATATTATCAACTCCAACAACATAATTTATAAAGAAGTTTGGTAAGATATCTATTCTTTCTTCCATCTGAACACTTGTTGTTTCGGGATTTACTTTAAAGAACAACAATAGTGAAAATAAAAATGTAATAAATGTAGTAAATAATGATGTATGCTTAGAATTTCTCTCGATTATTGATTTATCACCACCAACCATAGTCATAGCTAGGCCACCCAGTATAGGAGAAAATATTACCAAAGATACGAAAGGCCATATATACATTTAATTAATTCCTATCGATAACAACATAATAATTATAGCAAAAATAAAAAATGACACTGTAACAGATAAAATAATATTTAAGCCAAAAACAAAATTCAAACAAATTGTAATATAATTAGCAATTTTTAAACAAATATTTTTAATAAATAATGACCACTCAGGTTTCTCGTATAATTTTAAAAAATTACCAATTCTAATAAAAGGAGATACGAATAATATATATACACTATCAAAAATATAAAAATTATTATTCATCAAAGTATTATCGGTTACAAGACTTAAATATTTTTGCTTTTTAACAGTATTAGTAAATCCTAATAATAATCCTAAAATATTAATTAATATTGAAAAAAACAATTCAAATCTTATGAAAGAATCAGGATCATTATCCTGAATATTTATATTAAAGAATATTTTTTGGGCAATCCAACCAGATGATACCAACATAATAGAGAAAAATATTAAACTAAATAATGCATAACGACTTGTGCTATTCATATGGGCTTTTACTAATTCATCTTCGTGTTCATCACCATAAAAAACCAAACCCCATATTCGACCAAACCCCATTGCTAAAGTAAATTTCGCAACAAGTGAAAATACAATTAACCACCATAATAATTCTTTGTTTTCAATTAAAACATTAGAAAACAACCAAGCTCTAGCAAAAAAACCAGAAAATGGTGGAATACATAAAATTGCTAATAAAGTAATAAGAAACATAAAGAATACTTCTGGTATTGATTTAGCTAGGCCACCCATTTTTGTCATATCACGCTCACTCGACAATGAATAACTCACAGAGCCGGCTATTAAAAACAATGCTACAACAGCTATAAATTGAACAATACTGAATAACAGAGCATATTCAACAGCAGATATAGCAAAGCCGAATAAAACAAAGCTAGAAATGGTAGAATAAATATAACCTAACGAATTAAATATATTTTTTTTATTCATAGCAACCAAAGAAGAAAATATCGCACTAATGATACTTATTAAAGCTATCATCAACCTTCCTTGCTGTGAAATGTCTATAATTGCCATTATATGGAACAATATGTAACTAGTTGTTATTAATAAAACACCAAACAACAAAGCATTTACACAAGATATGTTCTTTGAAATACCATCGATCCAAAAATTAAACGGCATAATTGAGAACGAACAAAATAAAGAAATAATAAAGAAATATATCATTATATCATTAGAACCCAAACCCAATAAAATAGAATTTTGCTCTAAGCCTATACTTGATAAAATATTACCAAGCTCAATACTAGCAATAAATAAAATAACACTTGAAAAATTAAGTGTGAAAAATACCAGAGAATTGTTTTTTAATTCTTTATTATTATTACAATCCAACCCACTTAACACTAATAAAGAAAATATTATACCAAGCCAAGAAAATATTATTTGCCCGATATATGAACTAGCTAATAATATTTGAACAAAAAATAGTAATAAGCATAACAACCCAATTATTCTATTGAATTCTTTTTTTACCTTAAAGTCATTCAAAGAATAAGATACAACCAATATAAAGACAATATAAACTAGGGATGATATGTATGAAGAGATAGGAACCCATTCAACACCCAACTTAATGTTAAAATCAACCATAGAGAGCCAATTAAACAAAATGTTATTGGATACATCAATAAAATCTAGTGATATCCCAAAAGAAATAAAAGCCCCTAAACTTAATAGAAGAATAGTCATTAAATAATTTGTATTTTTATTAAAATTTCTTAATAAAAATAATAAAATTATATTTAAAAAAGGTATTATAATCGGTGCTAATGCCATAATTATTTCACCTCTCTCACACTATCTTCTTTATTTAGTTCTTGTGTACGATAAAAAATAAAATATTTTTGCGAAAATATAGTTACAATAGTAATAAAACTAAAAAAGATAAATATAATTAAAAAAAATAATAAATGGTTTTTGCACAGAGATAACCATTTAAATGAAACTAGGAAAATCGATATAATTGCTGGCTGGAAAAATAAAAAACTAGAATAAATATTATGTTGAGAAATAATTGTAAAAAAAACACTTATCCCAATTATTACCGAAAACGATAAAGCAACAATATCAATCATCTTTTTCTTCCAA
>Ga0315322_10000188_pt1 | contig 43003 bp, 39 predicted proteins | sample M110021515metaG_FD_203461 | JGI IMG/M metagenome (GOLD analysis project Ga0315322, IMG submission 203461) | Ammonia-oxidizing marine archaeal communities from Monterey Bay, California, United States - M1 100m 21515 | ecosystem: Environmental > Aquatic > Marine > Intertidal zone | place: USA... | reverse complement strand
ATATATACCAAACTAGATTCCATCGTATCCAAATTAGTTTTTTTTCGACCTTTTGTTTGAATTCCACCAACCGCAATAACTATTGTTTTTCCATCAGGCATAAAAGCCATTTCGTGTGGACCAATTCCAAAATTATCATATTGATTTATAACTTTATAATTATCTCTTAAATCTCTTATACTAACAACCCCTAGACCTGTTTCCATATCTTTTTCCGTTGATAATAAATAATTTCCACTTGGGCTGAACTCTCCGTGTCCATAAAGAACACGATTTTTTTTCGATTTTATTACTGCTTCAATTAAACCCTTTTGTGAATTTAGTAAATAAATAAAATTTCCCGGGCGACGAGCAAATATAGCACATTTTTTTGCATCTGGTGAAACAGCTAAGCCGTGACCGCGAGCGGGTAATTTATGTTTAAATTTTTCATTCCCATCACCATCAAATGCAGAAACAAAAAATTCATCTTTACCAGATGTCACGGGAAATCCGGCTCCGCTTATATACATTCTATCTGTTTTTACATTATTCATTTCAGCAAATGCAGAAACAAAAGGAAAGCAAGCCATTCCGCCTATACCTTGTATAATTTGTCTTCTAGTAAAAAGCATATTAATCCCCGTCCAATCCATTAAAGCCCAGAGGAATATTCAATGCCAAATTTAATTCTCGTAATGAAACTGTACGAATTAGCATTATCATATTTTGTAATTTTTCTAATTTTTTTCGACCCTGTTCTGTTTTTGCTAGTGTATATATATCTGCGTCTAGTTTATCTATATATACTTGTCCTTTGTCGAATAGTTTTACTAATCTAGTATAGTTTTTTTGTTTATTTTCACTAACTATAATATCTTTAAAAATATTTAAAATTAAATTTCTAGAACTATCATATACTCCTTGTAATGCAATTTTCGAAGTACGAGAATAAGGATACTGAGCGAAATATGGTCGCCCTCTCTTTTTTTGTTTTGATAATGGCTCACCTATCATTTTATCAGCTATTAATTGTAATCCAAGCATAGAGGCTTTATAAAGTTCCCCTGTTGAATAAATATGTGCGTCTTTGTCAGATAAATCGTCAGACAAAAAGATATTTCTATAACCATCTGATGATTTCCAATCTTTCAATACATCAAAAGCTCTCTTTTTAAAATAATTTGCTTGTTCCAATAATAAATTACAAGCATAACTATCTTTTATGACACTATCATTAGTTTTAAATAATAATCTTTCAGATGAATTAAAAGATATAACGACAGGTGTTGCTGTTCCTTCTCTTATTTTTTCAAATAATTTTCTATCTTTGTTTTTTAATATCTTTTTCAAACCTCTATTAATAAAAGATTTTTTATCCGGCCAAAAATCAATTTTTTTATAAGTATCGAAGTATGTAATAGATCCAAATCCAATATTCATTACACTAGAAAACCCCATTGCAATATATTTAAAATCTTGTTTTGTTTGCGATAATTGTGTGTTTGTGGGATTTTTACATAATTTTTCGACAGAATTATGCCATTTTATCATATTGGTAGAGAATTTTTCATAACTTGGGATAATATGTTCTTGCAAGGCTTTACTGTTAATATCGTAATACGTTTTAGTATCAAGATATTTATCTTCTGCCGTAGCATTATTAATATAAAAACAAAAAACGGTTATTAGTATTTTTTTTATAAAAAAGTTATTTTTATTTTTCATTTTATAAGTTCTCAACAAATGATATTAATTTTTTTCTTAAATTTTTTGGTAACATCTTAAATTTTTCAATAACATTTTTTGCTTCGCCACCGTGCCATAATATAGCTTGCTCAATATTTTCTGCTCTACCGTCGTGTAAATAAACACTTTTTAATTTATTTTCTGTGCTTCTTTTAATACCCCAAAGCGGTGAAGTTCGCCATTCTCGTCCTGATACATCGCCACCCAAACCACTCTTAACTGGTAAATTTGATGCAAGTGCATCACCCATATCGTGAACTAATAAATCAGAATATAAAACTGTTATAGTTTTATCATTATTTACAAATCTAGGAGTATGACATTTTGCACAACCCACTTCATTAAATAAATTATATGCTTCTAAATTTTGTTTTGTAATCTTTACAGTCCTTAATCTTTGATTTTTCAAATAAAATACTAACGGCTTTAATAATTTATCGCCCACCTCTACACCTTCGTGTTGAGGAGAATTACCATCGGGTGCATTGCGACATCCGGATTGAATCATAGTACAATCACCATAACCTTTTGACAAGTGAATTGTTGATATTCCCACATCATTATAAAATGCACCAGCACTTTGACCATATATTGTTGTCATTTCAGACTTCCAACCAAATTTACCTATCATTTTTTTTCCAGTTACGACATCTCGACGCCAAGCAACGCGACCGGAAATTCCATCTTTATTTTTATCTTTTGGATCAGATAACTTAATTACTTCTTGTTCCGGAAGTGAATCTATATAACCTAAACCTCTTACTGATGGTGTCACACGAATACTATATCCAAAATTTTTGGGGTCTCCGTATTTCCAATTATCAAAAATCACTTCTGGATATCTTAGTGTAATTTTTGTCCCATCTGGGTATTTTTCTATTTTTTTATGCCATCTTATTTTTATTGAAACCTCACCCCTTATTCCAACAGTGGCAAAAGGTTGTAATTGATTACCATATATTGGGTGAGTTTTACCATTTAGTAAACCTATTCGCACCAAACTACTAGGGTGCATTGCAAGAGGTTTATCATTTTCATCAAAATTTTTAATCGTAATTGTTCCGCGACCAGTGCGCACATGGCATTCAGCGCAAGATCTTGCATTATACAATGGGCCTAAACCATCTGTCGCCTGTGTAGAAGATGGTGATGAAACCCAAAATCTATCAAAAACAGCTTTACCGATTGCATTTTCTAATCGATCAGTTTTTGCATAACTAACAGATGCAAGAAACCCCACCATAATAAATGGCAGGGTTCTTAGCATATAAGAGTAATATTTAAAAAACACTACTCATTCCTTTTATTGTACCGCTGATGGATTGTCTAAACTATCAGAACCTTCAAATTCAATAGTAGAGAAACCTAATACAGCAACAGCTTTTTCAATAGATTTTGTTTGTTGCACCAATGCATCAACAAAATTTTGTACTGCTTTATTACCAGATTTGTTTCCTTCACCAATCAATTGGTCAAAAGCTTGACCATTTTTAGCTAATACAACCATTTTGCTAGCAGCTTCTACAGATGCATTAATATCTTTTTTCAATTTATCGGCAACTTTTTTATCTTTACTAGCAACTAAATCATATAAAGATCTTCCGTGTACACTAGAATACTTTCCTAAGTAAACATTTTGTATGCCTTTTGCATCATAGAAATGTGAATTATGAGTGTTATCTGAGAAACAATCATGCTCTTCTTCTGGATCGTGAAGCATTAGACCTAATTTAGTTCTTTCACCTGCTAGTTCACCATAAGATAAAGAACCCATTCCTGTAAGGATTGCAACTATTCCTGCTTTTTCATTTTTCAATAGATTTTTACGACCTTCGCCATATTTATCCCAAGCTTTTATCATATCTTTTAAATCTGATATTAATAATTCAGAAGCAGCTAATAGATAGTCACCGCGTCTTTCACAGTTACCACCTGTACATTTTGAACCTTTTGCATAATCTGTGTATGGGCGTTTACCTGCACCTGCATCATTACCATTTAAATCTTGTCCCCATAACAAGAACTCGATAGCGTGGTAACCAGTTGCAACATTTGCTTCAACTTCACCAATTTCATGTAATTTTTTTAATAAATCAATATTAATATTTGATGCATCAACAGTTTCACCAGCAATTTTTACTTTTTTGTTTGCAATAATATTAGCTGAATAATAAGGGTTTGATTCTGAATCTACTCCATAATCTTTACTTACATAATCAATTAAGCCTTCATCTAATGGCCAAGCATTTACTTTGCCTTCCCAATCATCAACAACTGGGTTACCAAAACGAAATGCTTCTGTTTGTTGATACGGAATTCTTGAATTTAACCAAGCTTGTTTTGCATTTGCGAAAGTTACAGAAGATGGGCTTTTTACCAATTTCTCTAATGCACTGTGTAGTTTTTTAGCTGTATCAAAACTATCTTTATAGCCTTTATAGGCAATATCAGAATAATTATTTAATACATCGCTGTATTGACCAGCTGATGCTGGTGTGAAAGTTAATGCTGTCGAAACAACAATTCCAAATAATATTTTTTTCATAATTTCCTCCTATTTAAAAAAATATAATAATATTAAATAACTTTTATATACCCCATCATTCCAGTTGAGCTATGTTCCATAATATGACAATGGAACATCCAACACCCAACATTATCCGCTAGAAAGGCTATTTGAACTCTTTCATCAGGTTTTAATGGATATGTATCTGTATAATAAGGATTAATTTTATATCTGTTTGACTTTAATACTTTAAAGCTAAATCCGTGCAAATGAACTGGGTGGGTATGAGGCGTACCATTTTGTATATAAAAAATGTATGATTTATTTTTTTCCAATACTGCCAATGGTTCTGCCATTTTTTGATTATTCATCTTAATCGGCATATCTTCGTTTTTCATACCTTTTGTACAAGATAATGAATTATGCGTTAATTTATGATCCTCAGGTGATGAATGTTCAACCATAGATTTTCCATTAATTGACCAAAATCTACCCATTGAAGCAGATGAAGCAAGGAAGATAAATCTTAATCTTTTCGCATTTTTTAAATCAGGCTCTGGAATTTTACCCATAGGCAATGGTAATAATGCTTTTTCATTAACAGAATCGCCGTTACTCATAACTACACCCAATATATATGGATTTTTTTGAAAAACATTCTTTATGGCAACAAATCCTGATTTAGGGACTTTTATTGCTATTTCAAGTCTTTGTCCTGGGGTTAAATCATCACGATTTAATAATTTATATTTCTTTAATGGATTTCCTTCTATGGCAATAACAAATGCCTCGACCTTATTATCTTGTTCATCATATGCACTAATATTCATTAGCCTAGTGTTATCACAATTCAACAATCTTACTCGTACCCAGCTACCTGCTGGCGCACGAAGAATAGATTTTTCCTTGCCATTAACACGTTTTTGCATTCCAAATGCACCACTCGTCATAGCGGTTTTTTTTGTAGTACAATTTGTAAGTTCACCTTTGTCATCTATATAATAATCCTTTGCTACCCAAACAGCATCGGCACTAAACTGTTTAATTGCTGGATTATTAATATCTTCTTCTTCAACTATTAAAACACCGACTTGTCCTCTTGACATTTGTTCTAATGAATTTTGATGACTGTGAAACCAAAAAGTACCGGCATCAGGACAAACAAATTCATATACATAAGTTTCACCTGATTTTATAGGTTCTTGGGTTAAGTACGGAACCCCGTCCATTTTATTATCAATTCTTATACCGTGCCAATGAACTGTTGTTGTCTTATCCATTTCATTCTTAACGACAATACGAATTTTTTGATTAACTTTTGCACGAATTACAGGAAAAGGCATATTTTTAGGCTGTCCTGAAATATGATATTCTATCACTTGGCTCTTTACACCGTTGACAATTTCGCGGTATCCATTTTTTGCAACCATATCGTATTGTAAAATTCCATCAACAACTTTACTGCCATAATTCAATTTTTTATCAGAAATAACTTGCGACAAAGCACTAGAAAATGGAATGCAACCAATAGATGAAAGAAAAAATCTTCTACTAAACAAAATTTAAACCCTTAATTTTAATAACCTGTACTCCAACTGTACTATTTTTTTTAGGAATTGCAAGATAGTTTTTTATTTTTTTGAATTTAGCAGATCTTTCCATTGCTCTACCAATACTTTTTTTGTTTCTAAATCATTTATTGAATTGATTAAACTATTATAATATTTATAAGCTTGATCGATATTTCCTATTTCAAGATTATGTATTGCCATAAACCAATTTGCTTCTACATTGTTTTTATCAATTGATAATATTTGTTGATTAATTTTTACAATTCTAGGACTTTCAAATTCATCAATTTCACGCCAAGACCTTGCTGTGTACAATAATTTATCAATATTTTTCTTTGAATCTAAATACAATATTTTTTGTTGTGGATAATCGGCCATACCCCAATTACCAATATTGTAATAAATTGCAGTGACTAATAAAAAACTAAATAAAAATGACCATACCAAAAACTTCTTTTTATCAGTTTTAATAATATTTATTTGTTTGGTTTCTTTCTTAGTAAGGTAATTATTTTTATTATTGATTATAATAAATAGTAAAAATAAAAATACAATAACAGGCAATACCCATAATAAGATCGTATATTTTGAAACTGGTGGACTTAACAAAATAAAATCACCATAACGACTAGATAAAAAATCTATTATTTCATTACGATTTAAGCCTTTTTCTAATGATTCTAAAATATAATTCTTTATGTTAATGGCAAAGTCAGTATCTGATTCTAATATACTTTGATTTTCACACACTAAACAACGAATATCTCGGGCTATATCTTTTAATGTATCCTTAATCTTTTTTCTCCTCAATAATAGGAATAATATAATCATCTAACACTTTATCGTCTAATGCACCTAAGTATTTAAATCTTATAATACCCTGACCATCAATTAAGTATGTTTCTGGAACGCCTGATATACCAATTAAAACGGCATTATTTCCGTGTTCATCAATCCCTACACTTGAATAAACATTACCCATTTTATCCAAGAATCTTTTAGTTTTAATAGGATTGTCGTTATAAGCAATACCGTATAAGGGAATAATCTTAGACAATTTTTTCAAATATTTATGTTCAGATTTACACTGCTGACACCAAGAAGCAAATACATTTAATACTTTCCAACCGTTTGAATGAAATATTTTAGAATTAAATTTATCGTCTTTTTCATATAATGATGGTAATTCAAATTCTGATATTTTTGTTCCTATTATATAATTTTGAATATTATTATCATCTTTTTTTAATAACATTGCTGATGTTATTAATATTGATATTAAAAGTAACACTAAAAATGGGATATATTTCATTATTGTTTTTTCCTATTTCTTAATCTGTATAAACTACTTATAAAACCGCCTAAGAACATTATAAAGGCACCTATCCAAATCCATGTAACCATTGATTTTTTATATACTTTAATCATTATCTTTTCACCGTCTATATTACCAATAGCAACCATAACATCGTATAAAAGAGTGTGTTTTATCGCTGTTTCAACAGTTACCATACCACGATTTGAAAATTTTCTTTTTTCCGGATAAAACAGATATTTTTTATCTTTAATCTTTACCTTAACCTCAGCTTTTAAAAAATTATAATTATTTTCAACTCCTGTATGTAACTTTTCTAATGAAACAATAACTTCATCAAATTTTTTACTTTCTCCAACCTTAACATTTGCAATGTAATCTTTTGATAATGTAGTTGTCCCAGTTATTCCAAGTGCAAGAACACCCGCACCAAAATGTGAAATAAGACCACCAATAGCAAAGAACGATTTTTTTCTTATTTTATCTTTTAAATTATATAACGCTGTAATACAAACCCACAAAGAAATGGCAATTCCACATACAACGATAAATGATTTTACATCTAGTAACCAACAAACATATATTGTGCTTAAAATTAAAGGTATTAAAATATAATATATAAATTTTTTAAAATTATATATAGTTATAAAACCCATTATAATTAATATAAAAATACTCAGTGGGACAAAAGTAGTTTCAAAATAACCAGTTCCAACAGATATTTTATACCCTGTAAGGAATTCAAGAAATATTGGATATACAGTTGCAATAACAACGACAAATAAAATAGTTAATATTAATAAAACCTTTAATATCAGTACTTTATCGAGGAATTTTGTCTGTTTTTCTCCACTATTATTAAATATATAATTATATTTCACAGCATATAATAAATATCCACCTGCAATCAGTACAAAGAATATTCCCATTAAGTATATTCCCCTTAAAGGATCGGAGGAGAAACTATGAATTGAATTTAAAATACCCGAACGAACCAAAAATGAACCAAATAAACTGAATCCAAACGAACCAATAGATAAAATTACAACCCATTTTTGAAATTTATTATCTTTCCTATTTAATAATATAGTATGCAATAATGCACCTAGAATTAACCAAGGCATTAAAGAAATGTTTTCTACTGGATCCCAAAACCAAAAGCCACCCCAACCTAATTCATAATAAGCCCACCAAGAACCTAGGGCAATACCCAAAGTCAAAAAAGACCAAGACAATAAGGCCCAAGGGCGAATCAAATTATTTAATTTATAATCAATATGATTATTAAACAAGCTTGCTATAACTAATATATAAATAGATGAAACCCCTACATAACCAATATATAATATGGGTGGATGCAATATTAAACCAATGTCTTGTAATAATGGATTTAAATCATTACCTTGCATTGGTACTGGAAATAATCTACTAAATGGGTTAGATAAAAATAATAAATATATGAAAAAAATCATATAAATCAATGCTTGTATAGACATTACATAAGATTTAAATTTAATATCAGAATTGTTTCTTTCAAGCCAAATCCATAAAATAAAACCTGTTAGATTTAAAACCCAAACCCACAAGAACATACTGCCTTCGTGATTACCCCAAACAGCAAAAAATTTATAGATATTAGGCATTAAATAATGTGAGTTTTCAAAAACTATTTTGACGGAAAAATCACTACTTACAAAACTATAAATTAATATTAAAAATGATATGGAAACACAAAAGAATGTAACACTATTTGAAATATAACAATATTTTAAATAATTAACATCATTTGTGCGAATGCAAAACAAAGAACTTACAAATTGAAAATTTGAAAATGCAAAAGATAATATTAATAATATATGAGCTAATTCAACCATTACTTTTTATAATTTTTCTTTAATTGTTCGTATTCTTCCTTAGATAAGTATTGCTCATCGTGCTTTGCAAGAATTTCATTGGCTTTGAAAATTAAACCACATTTTTCTACACTCATCTTACCTGTGGCAACAACACCTTGTCCTTCTCTAAAAAGACTAGGCAATATTCCACTATAAACAACTTTTACTTGCTTGGAGAAATCTGTGATAGTGAAATAAACCTTATCATTTTCATACATCACACTATCATTTAAAACAACGCCACCAATACGAATAGTTCTGTTACTTTCAAGTGAATTTTGTAAGATTTCTTTTTTATGTATTTCAGTAGGATTATAAAAATAAACTATGTATTCTTTTAAATTTATAATAAAAAATATTGTTATTAGTGTAATTAAAATAAGACTTATTAAAACACTAGATAAATATACCTTTTTATTTTTAAAAATATTTAATTTAATCATTTTTTTTCTTATTTGTTAGAAACATACGAATGGATATAACAAATAATAACGTCAATAAAACAAAAAATGCTGTATATGCAATATAAACATATTTAATTCCCGAACTAATCATTTATTTTTACCTTTCATAAAATGCCAACTGTTTAACCTTAAAATAAATACTGATAATATAAACAAAGTCATAAAGCCTAGCATCCACATCAGCGCAACAAACATACCATGATTTATAGAAGCTCCGCCGGAACGTATTAATGTTGGTGCTTGATGTAGTGTAGCCCACCAATTCACAGAAAATTTAATAATAGGAACATTTATAAAGCCAATAATATTTATTAAATGAATAAAATTAGCATCACTATTTTTCTTGTCATAAATGTAATTAGATACCAAATAAACTAAGTAAAATAACCATAATACGAAAAAACTAGTTAGGCGAGCATCCCATACCCACCAAGTTCCCCAAGTAGGATAACCCCAAACCATACCAGCAAATAACCCTAAGCTAGTTAGGGTAAAACCAATTGGTGCAATAGCACGAGACGATATATAAGCAAGATAACTTTTTTTAAAGAAAGTAAAAATACTACTTACAAATAAAACAAAGTAGCACAAGATCGCACCATAAACAGCAGGCACGTGAACATACATAATCCTTACCGTTTCACCCATTTGATAATCAGGGGGTGATGAAACTAAGCCGTGATATAATCCTGTCACTAATGCATAAAACATTAAAATTATTGATATAGGTAATATATCAAGGCTAATTTTAATTATTTTATCGGTACTTAGATAATTATAGTATATATTGACAATAATACTTAACACAATAGACATTTTCCCATTTTTTGATCACATATAATATAAATACATAATATTATATTTTCAACCAATAAAATGAGAAATACACAAAAATGCAACAATAAATAAGTGTATTTCACTATATAAAGTAAAATATATTCAATAAAATAAGTTTATTTTTTGTTTATTAATATCGAATTTCAAACATAATTTCATTACGACGCATAAATGGTAATGTCCAAGGCGGGTTATAAAAAGCATATTTTGGAGAACCAGTTACCGATAAATTATTAGATTTGATATATTTCATTAACTTTTCTTCGTGTAGTTCTAAATTATAATCAGAATTCCTACCAGAGAATGCAATTACTACAAATTTTTTGGCTCTAATTCTTTTAAGTTTTACACGATCATTTAACGGCTTAGGTAATGAATCCATTTTATATTCCGAAGGCATAACAAAGCTAATATTCCAAGTGTCACCATTTAGTTGTTTGAGTACCGGAGCCGTCATAGCAATATCTTTTTTAGTTGCATTATTTCCGAATATATAATCAGCTAACAAACGAAACCCTTCCGCAAGAGCATCTTCGTTTTTTACATCAATATTTACTTCTGCAACTATGATAGATTCATATTTTCTAATATCAATATTACTATCAGATTGAACCAAGTTGTACTTAGGTGTTTCCACATTACTCATCATAGGACCCATAGCAACTGTTCCTATAAGAACGATTCCGATAATTAAAGCAATCATTTTCCATCTCCTTTTCATTTTTTACCATCTTCTTTCTTTGCTAATTGACAATGTTTTAATCTTTTAAATCGCCAATTAGCAAAATAGCGATATAAAAAATCTGCGACTTGATATATGATAGGTAAACCAACAAAAAATGCTAAATTACGCCACCACTTTAATTGCTTCCATATAAGAATGAAAGCATCAACACCTATATGAATACGGCCTTGATTATCTTTGGCGTGTAGTAATCTTAAACCCTCCGACAAAGAAATTCCTTCTTTTTTAAGTTCATCATCAGATTCTGTGATATCTTGCCAATTAAAAATACCTACGGGAGCGATCCTACGATAATAATTAATTTCCTTTGCACACAAACCACATTTACCATCATAAAATATTGTAATCATATTATTTCCTACCTTTATTATCTCTACATTTTTTAGAACAATATTTAACTTCATCCCAAATTTTTTCCCATTTTTTACGCCATCTAAACTCGCGACAACAAACAGGACAAATTTTTACAGGTAAATCAGACTTTTTTTTCATGTAATACTACTCAAAAATGCTTTACTATCCTTACGAATGATTCTTTGCCTATCTTTACCCATACGATCAAATGTTTTGTACATCATACCAATACGATTATTTCCAATTAACTTTTTACGATTACTATCCAAAAAATGCCAATAAAGATAATTAAACGGACACGCCTCATCCCCGCTTTTTTCAGTCACTTTATAATCGCACTTTTTACAATAATCAGACATTTTATTAATATAACTACCTCCGGCAGCATAAGGCTTACTAGCCAAATAGCCACCATCAGCAAATAAAATCATACCTGATACATTTGGAAGCTCTACCCATTCATAAGCATCAGCATAAACAACTAAAAACCACTCATTTACATATTTTGGATTAACACCGGCTAACAATGCAAAATTACCAAGTACCATTAAACGCTGAATATGATGAGCATATGCATTTTGCTTTGTTTCGCTAATACATTGATGCAAGCAATTCATTTTTGTATCAGCAGTCCAATAAAAATCCGGTAATTGACGCTTGGCATTAAAAAAGTTCTGTTTTGAATAACTAGGCATCTTTAACCAATAAATACCTCTTACATATTCTCGCCAACCAATGATTTGACGAATAAACCCTTCCACAGCGTTTAACGGAGCTTTCTTTGCACGATAAGCCTTTTCTACTGCTTTGACACATTCAAGGGGAAGTAACAGCCCGCAATTCAAATAAAAACTAATGTGTGAATGGTACATCCAAGGTTCATCTTGAAGCATCGCATCTTGATAATCTCCGAACTTCTTTAATCTTTGCTTAATAAATTTATCTAAAACTTTTAATGCACCATCACGCGTAACTGCAAAATAAAATGGCTTTAAATCACCAAAATGTTTACCAAAACGCTTTGAAACTAAGGCAATCACTTCTTTTGTTATACTATCTGTCTTACCAGTATAAGGCGAAGGAACGGAAAGACCTTTTTTAGGTATTTTGCGATTTTCTGAATCATAATTCCATTTCCCGCCAATTGGTTTTTTACCTGTCATCAAAATATCGTGTTTTTTACGCATTTCACGATAGAAATACTCCATACGCAATTGCTTGCGATTACCAGCCCAATCAGCAAACTCTTTGGGTGTACATAAAAAACGATCATCTTCTCTAATCTCAACAGAGACAGAGGATTTATTTTTCAAACTCCTTATATCTTTAACAACGCGATATTCACTTGGATGTGTCACAATTAGATTTTTAAGAGAGTGTTTTTTCAACATACGCTTTGCTTCACCTTTAAGTGAGCCTGAATTACTAGGTGCGTCTAATTTTACATATTCAACCTTATAACCTTTTTGTTTAAGCATCTTTGCAAAATGACGCATAGCTGAAAAAATAAAAGCAATTTTCTTTTTGTGATGTTTTACATAAGTAGCCTCGTCCCAAACTTCGCACATCAATATAACATCTTTATCTTTATCGCAATCTTTAAGACTTGATATTGAATCTGAAAGTTGATCTCCCAAAATAAGTCGTATACTACCTATGTCATCTCGTTTTTTTATGGTGCTATCTCCTCAAAATCCCATGCAAAACATTTCCCTGTATGTTTTGGAGTTAATTTACATAAAACTTCCAATAATTTTTCAGCAGAGTATTCAGGCTTAAATAACTTTTCCTCTGGAACATTATGTTGAAATGGCTTTGACAAATTACTATCAACAGTACCAGGGTGAAGCCCAACTAAAATCGCGTTCTTATTGCTTCTAGCAACTTCAATCGAAGCGCTTTTTATAATCATATTTAATGCCGATTTTGAAGCACGGTAAGCATACCAACCACCAAGCTGATTATCAGATATACTTCCCACACGCGCAGAGAGAACTGCAAATATTGATTCTTGTTGTTTATTTAATTTTGGTAAAAAATATTTAGCTATAAGTGCCGGTGTAATTGTATTAACTTCAAAAACACGATTAAAATTTTCTGCTGATAAATCTTTTAAAGATTTCTCCGGTATCAATTTCCCATCGTGTAAAATACCATTAGCCACGATAACTAAATCAAGAGGCTTTTCCTTAGTTGCTGTTTCAACTGCATCTGCAATTGATTTCTCGTCCTGATAATCAATTTTATTTTCACCACTACGCGAAAAAGCAAATAAGCTAGCATCTGGATATTTCTTGGACAAAAGTTCTTTAAAAGCACCGCCAATGGCGCCAGATGCCCCAAGAACCGCAATATTTTGTGGATTAAAACTCATAATGATAAAGCTCCTGAAATTATAAGTGAAGTAACAACTATGGTTGTTACAAAAAACCTTGTCTGCAAATAATTATGAGTGATAAAATCTATTTTAAAAAGGCGATAATCGACAATAAATAAAATAATAAACACTAATGCAAACATCACCATCAACATTTTGAAATCTAGCACTAAAAAGCTTAGCCAAAGCAAGACTGCTAAGGAAGTGCTCAAAATTGGTAAAAATTTATTCCATACACCCTTGTTAATATAAAGATGTTGTCCCCAATGAGCCCCTGCTAAAAATGATGAAATAACTAGCCCGTATACACTCAATATTTTTTCAACTGAGCCCAATAAAGGAAGTTTTTGTATATTGTTAATTAAAAACACACTGCATAATACGAAAGGTATTGAACCAGCATAAGTTAAGTAAGGAAAGATTTTTTTCATTTTCGTTCTTTCATATTTAAGTGATAAAAGAAAACTCTAAATTAGTTATTTTATATAAATAATATTATAAAATTAACTTATAATAACAATAATCGAATTACAAAATTTTGTCGAGAAATTTTTTATAATGGCTTATCTTACCCCGAGATTAAATTAGACCGCAAGATAGCAAAAAAGCCCGAGAGTGTAAGTATTAATTTTTAAGATTTTCTAGTAATTTATTTTTAATCAATTCTTTACGCGCACTTATAAAGTGGCTGAAATTATCAAAAGTTAAATCAACACTTAATGGTATAAAATTTTTATTTTTATAATCATTAAGATCAAGACTACGTCTTGAACAATATTCTTCCATCCAAATTTTAGGCTCTCTATCATTTTTACTACAATTATCTCCACCTTCTAACAATTGAATATTAGATATGAAATCACCATTATTCCTTTTGTGTTCATTGTTAAGTTTAGAATAAGGATATATATGATCTTCATGAAAATTTACATCACGATAATTATGTGAAGGATACAATAAAGTCAGAAGCGCCCAACTATCCTGTGAACCTTTCTTTGCTTTTTTAATAATATCATCAAGCCTGTCTTCGTTAATGTCCATATTTTTATTTGCCTCATTTGAAACCTTAATAATTTCATTCAGAGGGAAATCTCTTTCCCAAACAATATCTTTTCTAAGTTTACTCAAATATGAAGTTGTTTGAGATCCAAAAACCCTTCCTAAAATAGATAGCTGAATCCATTTCTTAATTTTCACAAAATCATCATCACTAACCTTATTTAACTCATTAGTTTTTATGAAATAAGCCAACGGCAGGAGAATTAAGTTTGATCTTAGATTATTTTTTGAATAACCCAACTCTCTAAAAACACGGCATGATTTTCTTAAACTCTCTGAAATTGCTTCAAATTCATTTTTAATATTTTTGATTGTTTTCTGTTTAAAATTGTCTGCCTTAAAGTTCAGGTTTTCTCCGGTTAAAAATAAGCAAGCTCGTAGAAAAACATCTTTTGGAATATCAAATTCAAAATCTTTGGAAATATTATCAATTGCCGTATTAATATTTTCTCTTCCCTCTCCCCACTGGTTAATAATCATCGACATAAGAAAATCGGTATAATCAAGAGGTGTTCCACCAGCATTAATTCGAACAAAAATATTGAGAACTTTATCCAACGAATGTGTGGTTTCTTCGTAATAACTAATTCTAGGATTATTAGGATTAATTAAATTTTCATAGATAGCAGAACAGACATCTTCGATTGTATCTCTTTGCTTCTCTGAAATATTTTTTCCATCTAAGACTTCTTTCCAACTTTTCTTTTCTTTCCAATCCAAAGCACTGCCTATTTTAAACCAATAAACATCTTGACTAGAATTTTCTTTTATAACCTGATTATCAGATTTAAACCTTATTTGAAACTCCGGCTTAATATCATCATGTTCAGTTTCATTATCTTTGCTATATAAAAGATTAATAAAAAGATATTTCTTTTCAAAATTATCTGAATTATCCCATCTCGTGCGTGGCTTATGTAAATTCAAAAATCCTTTTAAACCAAGAAAAAGTGCAGTCAATCTTTGTTGTCCATCTAAAATACCGGTGATTTCATCTTTTCCTGTAATCTCGTGCTCTGTATTATGATTGTTTTGACGATTATACTCATCGTATATCTTCAAAAATTCATAAAATTTATAATCTTTGTTATTTTCATCTTTTTTGTAACGCCAAAACAACATAGATCCAAAAGGATAACCAGACAAAACAGAATCAAATAGCTTTTCTATTTGTTCATAATCCCAAACTAACTCACGCTGAATAGCAGGTAACAAATATTTGTTATCACCAATACTCATAACAACATTTTTGATAGTTTCTGTTTTATATGTCATGGCACGGAAGCTAGCATAATGAATATTCCGTGTCAACATTACCAATATGATTAAATTAGACCGCAAGATAGCAAAAAAGCCCGAGAGTGTCGGGCTTTTAATATTATGTCATTTGTGACATATGAACTTTCGTCAAATATGGCGGAGAGAGTGAGATTCGAACTCACGGTGGTTTGACCCACGCCGGTTTTCAAGACCGGTACCTTAAACCGCTCAGACATCTCTCCTAAACGATAGATACTATTTAATAAAAAAAAGTTGTTTTGTCTAGTACTTTTTTTACTTTTTTTTAATAATATATTAAGTATCAATTAATACCACTTATATACAATCAGCAAAAGGCTGTATGTAAGTGTTTATTTTTGCTTCAAAACTTGTATTGCTTGCTTAGTTTTGCTAACAATATTTTCAGCTTCTTGTAAACTTGCCTTATCTTTTTCAATAATATGTTCAGGAGCTTGATCTAGATAACCTTTTGATGATAACTTGCCGGAAAACTTCTTAACTTCGCCTTCGCCTTTTTTAAGTATCTTTTCCAACCTAGTTATTTCAGATTGTACATCAACAGCACCGTCAAATGGAATATATACCGTTGCCTCGTCAATTAAAAATTGTCCAGCACCAGAAACATCATCATCTGTCTTTATTAACTCGTCAATTTTAGCAAGCCTTTTAATCAAAGTAATATTATTATTTAAATAACCCCATTTTTTATCAGATAGTGATTTTAATTTTACTTTTATCTCATTACCAGCAGGCACATTCATTTCAGATCTTGTGGAGCGAAGCAAACTAATAAACCTACGAACCCAATCCATCTCATTTACAGCATTTTGATTGATTTTGTCATTGTCAATACTAATCCAATCAGAAGATATAAGCATTTTATTTTTATCGCCAAATTCTTCCCACATTTTTTCAGATATGAACGGTGTAATTGGGTGTAACAGCCTTAAAGTTTGCTGGAAGACAAATCCCATAGTCTGTTGTGTTTCTTGAATTAATTCATCATTTTTAGATGAATAAAGAGGCTTAGAAAATTCAACATACCAATCACAAAATATACCTCTTACGAAGTGATATATAACATTTGCACATTCAGAGAATCTGTATGATGAAATCGCATTATCAAAACTAGTAACAGCTTTATTAAGTTCACCTATAATCCAAAGGTTAGTTGGGTTTTTCAATTTTTCTATGTCAAAATTATCAGGTGCATAAGCATTATTCATTTCACAGAATTTGCCTGCATTCCATATTTTTGTCATTAATCCTTTTGTTCCTTCAACTCGCGAAGTTGAAAACTTTATATCCTTGCCTGGGGTTGCAAGTGAAGCAAGTGTAAATCTTAATGTATCAGAGCCGTATTTATCAACCATTGTTAATGGATCGATAACATTACCCTTGGATTTTGACATCTTAGCCCCTTTTTCATCAAGGACAAGAGCGTGGACAATAACGGTATGGAAAGGCTCACACCCCATAAAGTGAATCCCCATCATCATCATTCTTGCCACCCAAAAGAATAAAATATCAAAACCTGTAACTAAGATATCATTTTGATAAAATTGTTCTAGGTCAGGGGTTTTATCCGGCCAACCAAGTGTAGAAAAAGGCCATAAAGCAGATGAAAACCAAGTATCAAGAACATCAGGATCACGAGTTAGTTTAACTTCTTTGCCGTATTTTTTCTTTGCTTGTTCATATGCTTCTTTTTCAGTTTCTGCAACGAAGATAGTTCCATCATCGTGAAACCAAGCTGGTATTTGGTGTCCCCACCACAATTGTCTTGATATACACCAAGGCTGAATATTATTCATCCATTCGTAATATGTTTTTGTCCAATTTTCAGGCACAATTTTAGTACGCCCAGAATCAACGGCTTCAATAGCCGGCTTTGCAAGTGTTTTAGCATCAACATACCATTGGTCCGTCAAATATGGTTCAATTGGCACCCCGCCCCTATCACCATAAGGAATTGTATGAGTATAATCTTCTATCTTAACAAGGTATCCTTGTTCTTGCATATCTTTTATGACTTCTTCACGACAATCAAATCTATCCATACCTTGATATTTTTTAGGACAGTTTTCATTCATCTTGCCGTCTTTTGTCATAATATTTATTATTTCAAGGTTACGGCGTTTTCCAACTTCAAAATCATTAAAATCGTGAGCTGGAGTCATTTTAACAGCACCAGTTCCTTGTTCCGGATCTGGATATTCATCAGCAACAATTGGTATTTCTTTTCCTGTAAGGGGTTGTATACATTTTTTTCCAACCAAATCTGTATATCTTTTATCATCTGGATGAACAGCAACACCTGTATCACCTAGCATTGTTTCCGGACGCGTTGTACCAATTGTTATAAATGTATTATCCATACCTACAACCGGATACTTACAATACCACATATTACCGTCTACTTCGGTTTGTATTACTTCTAGGTCTGATATGGCTGTTTCTAGCTTAGGATCCCAATTTACCAATCGTTTATCACGATATATTAAACCTTCTTCGTATAATTGAACAAATACCTTTAATACGGCTTTTGACAAACCTTCGTCCATTGTAAAGCGTTCTTTGTCCCAATCTGTGGAATTTCCAAGCCTGCGCTGTTGGTGTACAATTTGCCCACCGGATTTTTCTTTCCATTCCCAGACTTTTTCCAAGAATTTTTCGCGCCCTAAATCGTGGCGTTTAATACCATCTTTATCAAGTAATCTTTCCACAACCATTTGTGTAGCAATACCGGCGTGGTCAGTACCAGGAAGCCATAGAGTGTTAAAATTATTCATTCTTTTGTATCGAACAATAATATCTTGCATTGTATTATTTAATGCGTGTCCCATATGCAAGTTACCTGTAACATTAGGAGGTGGAATTACAACAGAAAAACTATCACCTTTTTTTGATGGTTTAAATAGGCCATTTTTTTCCCACTTATTGTATATTTCTTTTTCACAAACTGATGAATCAAAAGTTTTATCTAACATTTAACTTCTCTAACTTTTTCTAATTATTTTTGGTTATAAACGTACTGAAACATACGATTAATTTCTTTTTGAACAGTTTTTTCAACGACTTCCGGTAAATGACTATTTAACCAAGATTTAATAAATTCATCTTGTCGATCGAAGAATTCGCGCGGTAATTGTTCTTTATTATTTTCTAGAATTTCTAGAATACTTTGTATGGATTCCTCGACATTAAAGGCGGAACGGCCATTAACCATAGGAGGAGTAGCGTTTTCATCACCCATATCAGTGATTTCAGATAGTACTTTTGGTTCTTCGCTATTTAATTTATCTTTTACTTCGATATCTTCAACAGAGGAGCGGATAGAAGATAGAATATCGTCTAATGACATGTTATCTTTACTTTTATCTGTCAATTTTAAACCTCCAAAACTAAAACACTAATAGAATATTTTTACTATTTTTATTTTATATTTACAAGTAATTTATTGTTTAAACCCGATAAAAGAAGATATCGTTACTTTATTTTTTCTAGATTCTGTGCTGTGAAATCACCAGTTGCAATTAATATGTCCATTATGGATGTAATTTTCTTTTCAATAGCAGATGTATATTGCTGTTGTATTTTTAATTTTTTATCTTGTAATTCCAATAATGAGTCACTACCACTATAACCGCTATCATATTTAATTTGTTCAGCTTCCAAAGATAATTTAATTGCTTCCAAGGATTTTTTATAAGAATCAAATTCTATTTTACTAGATGTATAATTTTTCCAAGCATTAATTGCTAGTAATTCAGAATCTGATATTATTTTATTATATTTTAATTTACTAATTTTTTTAGCAACAGCACCCTTTTGTTGTTTTGCGATATCCCCACCACCACTGTATAGAGGCATTGTATAATTAAGACCAAATGAAACTGAGTTATCAGCTCCGTTTTGTTTTACCACAGAACTATATACATTTAACTCAGGTGAGTGTGACGCAACAGCTATCTGATAATTATAATTTGCATTCTCTAAGTCAATTTTTGCAATTTGCACATCAAAGCTATTAACTTTTGCTCTTTCAATAGCTTCTTGCATAGTTGATGGAATAGTAATGTCGGATAAATCAATATCTGGTAATATTTTAGAAATTGTAGCTCCGGTGTAGTTATAATATTGATTTTCCAGCGAATAAATATTGTTATTTAATGTTTCTAATTCAGCTTTAATATTGTAATAACTTGATTGCGCATTAAGATAAGATTCTTTTGTTGCAACACCATTTTCAAATTTTATTTTTTCCTTTTCCATAATATTTTGATTATTTTTAAGGGCAATTTCATAAGCTTCTTTCAAAATTCTTGTTTTTTTAACACCATAATAAACTTTTGTTGTTAATAGAATTGTTTCAGCAATATTTTTCTTGTGCTCGATTAAAGATTTCTTTTGATTATTATTAGATATATTTATAGTATTTAATGTCTTACCACCGTTAAAAATATTATAATTTAAGTTTAATGAAATATTTTGACTGTTTGTTCTGACGTTACTTTGTTTAATTGTTGAAGCCCCACCCTTCAATTCTAACTTAGGTAACATTCTAGATTCTTGTTCTTTTACATCAATAAAATTTTTCTCTATGTTTCTTTTAGTTATTTGAATATTTGTGGCATTCTTAATTATTAATGAAATAATATCTTTAAAGTCAATTTCTTGCGAGAATGAAGAATTTGAAAATAATAGAAAAGCACTGATAAGTATTATTTTTTTCATTTTTTAAGTTATTGATATTTAATAGTCATTATAAGTCAAACAATACAACATTTATAATAAATAATCAAAATTATTTTATGTTGACTATATCAAAACAATAATGTATTAAGTTTAATCATTGGCGCGGTGGCGGAGTGGTTACGCAGAGGACTGCAAATCCTTGAACACTGGTTCGATTCCAGTCCGCGCCTCCAAAAATTTTCATAAAAATATAACCACTACCCAAATAAATCTTGTTAGAAACAACGAGATTTATTTCAGTTTAAGAATTATATATATATCTAAATATTAGGAATAAAAAAAATCCATTTTAATTAAGTAAAATGGATTTTTAAATGGCTCCTCAGGCAGGGCTCGAACCTGCGACAAACGGATTAACAGTCCGTTGCTCTACCAACTGAGCTACTGAGGAATGGTGATCGCGACAGGATTCGAACCTATGACCTACTGATTAAAAGTCAGTTGCTCTACCAACTGAGCTACGCGACCGTGTTCCAATAAAAAGGTTTATACATATATATTTTAAAAAGTGCAACCCTAAAAATGAATTTTTATAAAAAAAATTAATACATAATATCTTCTATAACAAAATTTATACTTTCTTTGTTATTCCAAGAATTTAAATTTATTTTTCCTAACAAAGAAATGGACTTATTATTTACCACATTGATAATCTCGTTACCTAGATTAGAATCAACGCAATTAAAGCATATTGATTTCATACTTTTTGTACCCGAAGCGTCCTTTAAATAGCAAGAAATGTGCTTTTTTCCGACAATTTTGTATGATGAAACCATAATATCTTGTATTACAAATCTTGGTTCAGTATTGCCAACTCCGTATGGTTCTAATAATTTAAGTTTATTATACATATCGATATTTAAAGAATTCATACTTGTTATTTTATGAGCTAAAAATTCTTTTTGATTATTTTCAATCAATATTTCTTTTTTTAAATATTCCAAAAATTCAGCTAATTTTTCTTGGTGCAAAGTGAATCCGCCTGCCATTTTATGCCCGCCACCTGATTCTAGTATTTCTTTTTGCCTAGCTTTTAATAGTACAGTTCCAACATCAACTCCGCCAGATGAACGAACCGAACCTTTACCAATTTTATTTTTAAAGCTTATAACAAAACTTGGCACATTATATTCTTCTTTTAATCTAGAAGCACATATACCAATTACACCCTCATTCCATTCATTACCATAAACACATATAAAATTATCGTGTTTATACTCATCAATTTTAATATTTATTTCATTTAAAATTTCAAATTCTTCATTTTGTCTAGATTGATTTAATAAATCGGCCAATGTAGCTAGTTCATTTGCCTTAGAATCATCATCACACAATAATATTTCCGTTGCTAGTGTTGGATTATCCATTCTACCACCAGCATTAAGGCGAGGCCCTAAGATAAAACCTAGATGAAATGTTTTAATTTTTTCTGATATTCCACTAATATTAGCTAAATGTTTTAAACCTTTATTTTGTTGCTGTTGCATAACCTTTATTCCTTTGGCAACAAATGCTCGGTTTAAATCGGTTAGAGTCATTACATCGCAGACCGTTCCTAATGCGACCAAGTCTAGGTATTGTAGTAAATTTGGCTCTTTAATATTATCAAAATAGTTATTTTTTCTCAGATGTCTGTTTAATCCGACAAGGACGAAAAATACTACTCCGACCGCAGATAAATACCCCATACCGGATTTATCATCTAGCCTATTTGGATTAACAAAAGCTTTTGATTCTGGTAATCTTGGCTCTGCTATATGATGGTCGATTATACATACATCTATTTTTTCTTGTAAAGATTGTTCCATAACATCAAAAGACATTGTCCCGCAATCAACACAAATTATTAAATCTGCTCCTTTTTGCTTTAATTGTCTAAATGCTTGGATATTAGGGCCATAACCTTCGCTTTTTCTATCTGGTATGTAATAAATAGTTTTAATATTAAGTTGATTAAAATATTTTACTAACAATGCTGTTGAGGTTGCTCCGTCAACATCATAATCACCAAATATAGCGATAGTTTTATTATTTTTAACGATATCATAAATAACGCATAACATTTTATCCATATCTTGAAATGATAATGGATCTGGCATCTGATTTTTAATAGCAGGATTTAAAAAGAAATCTATTTCTTCGACACTTATATTTTTATTTGCTAAGTAACTAGCGACTTCCAAAGGCAAAGAATATTTTAACGCTATTTGTTGTTCAAGTTCGTTATTTATTCTAGGACTATACCAAACTGAATTTTGCGGTGATTTACCTAATTCTAATTTAACTTTATCATTCATTATTTATCATATGTATTTGAAAACATTTCCGGCTTAGCAACCGAAGAACGCAAAATAAAGCTTTCAACTGTAAATTTATCGCCTTCTTGTCGTATACCTTTACCAAACATACCGTTTGTTATACTTGTCCCACAAAATACTACATTCCCTTTTGCCATATCTTCTAAGTTATATATAATTTTTTCATCGGTAATTCCCCATTTATTCATACGAGCAATTTCTTCGTCACTTTCAGGACATAATATACCTTGCATTTGCCCACCAACACACAATAATGCAGCCGCAGATATAATTCCTTCTGGCGCACCACCTTTACCAATAAATATATCGGATTGTTCTTCGCCTTGCATAGTTGTTGAAATAATACCGGCTACATCACCATCACTTAATAATTTTAATTTACAACCAAGCTTTTTAGCATCATCAATAATATATTGGTGTCGATCTCGATCAAGTGTACATACTGTAATTTCTGAAAAATCTTTACCCTTTGCCTTAGCAACGGCTCTTATATTTTGTTCTGGTGTTTTTTTAATATCAATTATTCCATTCGGTAATCCGCCACCTACTGCTATTTTTTCCATATAAATATCAGGGGCATTCAATAAATTACCTTTTTCAGCAACAGCTATTACAACACAACTATTATCAAGTCCTTTTGCACAAGGCGTTGTCCCATCGATTGGGTCAACAGCAATATCTATCTCGGTTCCGCTTCCAGTCCCTAATTCTTCACCAATATATAACATTGGTGCTTCATCCATTTCCCCTTCACCTATTACAACACGGCCTTTCATTTTTATTGAATTTAGGCTTTCCCTTAGCATATCAGTAGCGGCACCATCAGCACCTATCTTGTCATTTTTGCCGACAAATGGAAAACTAGCAATAGCTGTTTTTTCACTAGATTTTAAAATTTCTGATGTAATATAATCTTCGTTAAACATTAGCAGTCCTCAATCCTTACTAAATTACAATTAATACCGTTTAATACAGAGTTAATTTTTTCTTCTTTAATATTTTCAATAATAAACACATCTTTAACAGAATTTAAATATTTAATGTCATTATCACCAAATTTAGGCTTTAAAATATTCTCGTCACCAAAAATACAATATTTACCAATTCTTTCTGTAATTGGTAATATCTTAGCAGATTTTAAATTTTTTGTACTAGTATTAAATGTCATAGTATAATTATTTTTCAAAGAATCAACTATATCAGAAATAATCGCACTAGCAGTCGCATCACCGCCAGCCCCTGCACCGATACTAATAATATCACCAACCATATCACCGTTTATAATACATCCATTAACAACTCCTTTTATGTTACCCATTGTTTTATCAACAGGAACAAGTGCAGGAACCGTATATATTAAATATCCATCAGATTGTGGTTTTGCCACACTAATAAGTCTTGGGCTATAACCTATCTTTTCAGCTGATTTTATTTGTTCATTAGTCATAAAATCTAAGATACCTTCAAAATACATTTCATTATAAGGTATTTTTATTCCAAATCCGATTGAAGCCATTAAAGATAATTTTTGTCCGGCATCATAACCCTCTACATCAAATGTTGGGTCGGCTTCGGCATATCCTAATTTCTGAGCCTCATTTAAAACATCAGCAAAAGATTTACCCGTTTCTTGTACAGTAGTTAAAATATAATTACAAGTACCATTCAAAATGCCGTAAATTGCATTAATATTATTACCTACCATTCCCTCGCGCAATGTTTTAAGACAAGGAATACCACCACCTATTGATGATTCAAATAATATTTTTGCATTATTTTCATCCGCTAGTTCAGATAACTGTTCACCGTATGAGGCTAGCATAGCTTTGTTAGCTGTAATTAATACCTTGCCTTTTTTTAAAACATTCTTGACATAATCTAGTGTTAATCCATTAGTACCGCCCATTAGTTCGAGGTAAATATCTGCATCTGTGTTTTTTACCATTTCAACAGGATTATCAAAAAATTCATAATTTGATAAATCAACACCCCTACTTTTTTTAGAACGAGCTGAAACAGCAATAATATCAAAACTATTATTACTTCGCTGTTGTATTATTTCTTTTTTTTCGACTAGCTTTTTAACAAGACTAAGCCCTACTGTACCCAATCCTGCGATTGCTATTTTTTTATTCATAATTATTGTTCCTTAATACTAGTATAAGTTAGACATTTACTAGATTTAATTAAATATTTTTTATAATCTTATCGTTAGTTGGGCATTATATTATTTCTTACCACCTTTGGCAAGAATATATGATAAAAACCCTCAGAATTCATTTTTCCAGCATATTTTAATGCCTCATTACCATATCCCCAGAAAAAATCACCTCTTGTCCATCCGCGAATTGCCGAACCGGTATCTTGTGTATTCATAATCCTTTGAATTCGTTCTTTATCAATGCCTTGTGCATCAAGCCAAACATTTAAACCCATAGGTATTTTACGATAATCAACTGCAATAGAGCGACTAGGAATTAAACCAACCCCCATTTTTCCAATCGGCCCGTTAGTATTATTTTGAATTTTCCTAAAAAATATGTATCTAGAATTAACACCTAATACTTCATCAGCCTTATCAGGATTATTTTTAATCCAGTTACGAATGCCTGACCAGCTAGCTTGTGATAATTCCAAATGCCCTTTTGATATTAATTCCCTGCCCAAAGATTTATATTTATGTCCATTATTACCAGCATAACCGAGACGAATTACATCATTATCAGGCAGTAATATTCGACCACTTCCTTGAATATGTAATAAAAAAACATCTATTTTATCAGCACCATATGCAAGTACAGGAGCGCTTATTTTTTGTGCATCAATTTCATCTCTTTTATAATAAGGAATAAATTTATTATTTTTAAGCATTCCAACTAAGTTAAAATCTATATTTTTATTTGGCCAATCTTCTTTATTTAAGAAAATCATATCTTTTGGTAAACCGTAAATAGGATATTTGTATTTATCTGTTTTGATTAATGAACCTGTGATTTGTGCTTCAAAATAACCTGTAATTTTACCGTACTTATTACCATCATCATTTTGAATTAAATAAACATCAAAATTATTTTTAAGCCATTTTATAAATTGTTGCTTGTTATTAACACTATTTAAATCAATACAAGGTCTATGCATATCACCGGCTAACATAGGTATATCCGGTGTGCCAACTTGCTTATCCTTAGGCAAACTTAAAAATACCGAACAAGAATTTTTATTTACTTTTATAGCACCAACCATATCATCATTTTCAAAACTATTTAAGTTATCGAAACTACTAGGTATTAAATTTTTGTGGTGTTTATTATGATGAGTTATTTCATTAGTTTTAGTTTGTTTTGTCTTAGAAAAATAATTATATAACACAAACGAAGTTGTAGCGAAAATAAAAGATACTAACAATATTTTTTTTGTTATAAGCTTCATTTATGATGTTTCTTTCACATACCACTGTAATTCTTCTGAGTTTTTAGCTCTGCTAAATACCCAATTATCCGTTATTCTTACGACATCTTGCGGGTGACCGTTTATAACACGATTTTGCGAATCATATACTACATTTATTTGATCAGTAACAAATTCAACTTCTATCTCTATGTTCCTTGCCGTAACATTAGCACCAACTATTTTAACACTAATAAAACCAACTACTTTATCAGTAGCACTTTGATTGTTTTTAATCCTATCATCAACAACTTTTGCAAAAACCTTGTAAGTAGAAGGAGTTAACAACTCTTTTAGGGCTTCTTTATTACCAGAAGCAAAATTTTCTATGGTGTTTTTAAAACACTGTGTTGCACCATTAGCAAAATTTTCTGCATTAAAATCAGGGTATGCCTTGATAATTTTACTTATTACTGGTGATTCAACTTGTTGTTTCTCCATTGGATTTGAATCAGCTTCTTCGTCTTGTTTTTTATTTTTTTCATCTTTTTTATTAAGTTGCTTGGATTTAGAGCTCATTTCACTAAATGCATCGGTATTTCCACCCAAATCTTGCCCTATCATTGAAAACAAACGAAATATTAAAAAAACAGCTATTATAACTAAAATAATTAAATCCATAATTAAAAAACCTTGTAATTTGCAAAATAAACACTATATAGCTAATATACACTATTAATATTTTTTTTAAAGGAATAAAAATGCCAATACTGTTTTTAATGTTTATATGGTTTATCGCCGAGATAATAAGTTTTATCTATTTAGGTGGAATGTTAGGCATAGGCGAAACAATAGTAGAAATTATAGCAACCATAATAATTGGTATGTGGCTAATCAAGCGTAGCTTAAGATCGATGATGTCAATGGGTCTAGGTACAATTACCAGAGGAGCAACAAGTGTAATCCCCAATATTATTGGTGGAACATTACTTATAATTCCTGGGTTTTTAACCGACTTTCTTGGTGTTCTAACCTTACTTAGTGTACCATTTAGCATAATATTACTTATTTTAGGATTTGGAAATAAACCAAATGTAAACACATTCTTTAATTCTACAATGGGTGGTATGGGTAAAGACAACCCTTTTAAAAAATCAAACCCGTTTGAAAAGCAATCTAGCCAAGGAGAAAACCCGTTCGCAGGAAATCCTTTTTTTGAAGATATGCTAAAAAAACAAAATCAAAACAAGAACAAAAATAAAGGTAAAGGCGATATTATCGAAGGCAAAGTAATCAAAAAAGATGAAAAGCCGGAATAACCTTTAAATAAATATCCTCGTAATTTTTAAATAATTATTTAAAAAAGCTATTGACTTTAAAAAAGAACAGTAGTAGAACATATATATGAACAAAAAAAGAACACCTCACGCAAAAAGGAAATAAAATGAATAAAAAAAGAATTATTAATTATATACTATTTGCTCTGTCATTTATAGTTTCTGTTATTTTAGGTAATATTTTTGACAATATAGCAATTGCAAGTACCCCTATCGTATTATTTTGGTTAACTATAAGCTCAAATACATTAAGTGCAATAAATAATTCTTAAAGGAATTTGTTTGTGTAATAATAAAAATAAATAGCACGAACAAAAAAAACCGATTGTTTTAAATAACAATCGGTTTTTCATATTGTAATATATATTATTAATTTATTTTTTCTACTTGTTTATATTCCACATCACAAGGAGTATCGCGTTCAAATACTTTTACTGTAACTTTTAATCTTGTTCTTTCAATATCAACAGCTTCTACTATACCGTTAAAGCCTGTGAAAGGACCATCAATTACACGAACTTGCTCGCCAATTTCATAAGAAATAGATGATGCTGGTGCTGATACACCTTCTTCTAATTGTTTAATTATCTTTTGTGCTTCTGCATCAGATATCGGTGAAGGCATTCTGCCTGAACCTAGGAAACCTGTCACCTTAGGTGCGGATGAAACCAAATGCCAACATTCATCGTTCATTTCCATAGAAATTAATATATAACCTGGAAATAACTTAGATTCTTTTTCTACTTTTTTACCATTTTTAACGTGAATTACTGGAACTGTTGGAACCAATATTTCACCAATACTATCTGACAAGCCCTTTAATGTAGCCTGTTCTTTGATATGATTAGCAACTTTTTGTTCAAAAGTCGAATATACATGTAATACATACCATCTTTTAGTCATTATAATACCTCTATCTTACTATTAATTTAATTAACCACGAAATAACTTGGTCAACTAGTAAAAAGAAAACGCCCATTATTGCAACCATTACAAAAACCATAACAGTTGACATAACCACCTCTTTACGATTAGCCCACGATATTTTTTTACATTCATTTCTTACTTGACGCACAAACTGTGCCGGCGTTGTTCTTGCCATTTTTAATACCACCATCAATTTATTGAAATTTATTAGAATATATAAGGTTTAGCAATGTTTTTGATATATTGCAAGTAAAAAATAACACACTTTTTATTGTGTTGATATATATAAATTTAATAGCATTTACCAACATAAGTAGCTACTATTAATTTATTAAAAATTTAACTAATAAAAAAAATAAAGAGATTTAAAAGTTTTAAAATCAAGGTTTTTTATATAAACCACAGATAATAATCTCAAAAAATCCCTTCAAAATGGCAGGGGCACAAGGATTCGAACCCTGGGCCTACGGTTTTGGAGACCGTCGCTCTACCAACTGAGCTATACCCCCTTAATTAGCAAGGAGCAACTATAAGCCCCCTGTTATTTATTACAACATTTTTTGTATCACACTCAAATAATTTGTGTATTTAATTACAAGCCATTAAAATATGCTTTAAAATGGAGCGGGTGATGGGAATCGAACCCACACAACCAGCTTGGAAGGCTGGGGCTCTACCTTTGAGCTACACCCGCTAGTTATTTTTTGTGCATATCTTTATTAACCAATAATTAATAAATGTATGTCCGTTTTTATATCACAACTTAAATATCTTGCAAGTAAAAAAGTTTATTTTTATTAATTGTTTTGTTATAAAATTAATATATTGTGCTATATTAATTCTAAAAGTAAAAAAGAGTTGTAATGTCGTGAAAACAAAAAAAACAAATAATTTTTTAATATCTTATATTTTAATATCAATACTGTTTGCAATAATCAGTTATTTTTATATTGATATACAATTAAATACTGCCATAGAAAACAACATAACTGACAATGTAAAATATGTTGCAGAAATAATAACAGATATAGGTAACGGAAAATATTACTACACAATATTAATATTATTAATATTATATTTTTATTTAATCAATAAAAACAAAATTTTATTAAGAAAAGTTAATTTTTCTCTTTTATTAATGTTAAGCGCAAATATTATAACATATATATCAAAATTTGTTATTGGAAGAAGTCGTCCGCATATGTATTTAAGCCAAGAAAAATATGAGTTTATTCCATTTAATTTTAATAATTCTTACGATTATGCATCAATGCCTTCTGGACACACACAAACATCATTTACTGTTGCAGTCATATTATGTACATTTTTCCCAAAATATAAATATTTATTTATAGCAATTGCTATATTAAGCAGTTTATCACGAGTTGTTTTATCAGCGCACTGGTTGAGTGATATTGTTATAGGTGCTGTATTTGGGATAACAATACCGATTCTTATAATAAAAAAATATAAAGATAAATTCTAATTCCATAATAAAAAAACACCTAATCTTTACGATTAGGTGTTTGATATGGTGGAGAGAGTCGGATTTGAACCGACGTAGGCTTAGCCAACGGATTTACAGTCCGCCCCTTTTAACCACTCAGGCATCTCTCCTCAACGAGTTAGTTATAATTTTTAATTTTTAAATAGTCAATATATATTTTACATTTTTTTAAAAAAAATATTTTAAAATTTTAATAATAGGTATATATATTTACTTATGAAAGATAAAAAACAAAAACAAAACAGTTTCTGGTTATATGGTTTTCACCCAGTAACATCAGCAATAACAAATGAAAATAGAAAAATATTTGAAATAATATGTTGTGATGAATCGTTTAACAGCCTTGATTACAAAGTAAAAAAAATTATTTCCCAAAAAGATATTGATTTAAAGATAATTGACAAGAAAAAGTTAATTAAAATTGCAGAAGAATATTGTCAAAAAGGAGCTATACACCAAGGCATACTTGCAAAAGTAAAACCAATAGAGCAACCCCAAATACAAGACATAGTTAAACAAGACAAATCTATTATTGTGATTCTTGACCAAATAACCGATCCGCACAATATAGGAGCTATAATGCGTTCCGCTCATCTATTCGGAGCAAAAGCGGTAATAGCAACAGATAAAAATAGCCCTGATGAAACCGGTATACTTGCCAAATCAGCATCAGGTGCGTTGGATAAAATAGCTTATATAAAGGTAACCAACCTTAAAAGAAATATTGATATATTAAAGGAAAATAATTATTGGACAGTAGGACTTGATGGTGATAGCAAAACAAATATTTGTGATTACAAAGTATCCCCTAAGACGGTAATTATTATGGGTGCAGAAGGAAAAGGAATGCGTCGCTTGACAAAAGAATCATGTGATGAAATAGTTTATATAGAAACACCGAATAGTGATGACATTGTTGATAGTTTAAATGTTTCAAACGCAGCAGCAATTGCATTATTTGAAATTTCTAGAAAGATTTGATGTTATGAAAAAAATTCTTGTATTTATCATATATATATTATTATGCACAAAATCGTTTGCTGATGATGAAATATCTTTTGGATATGGTATGTATGTTGGTGGAATGAATGTGGCTGATGCGAAAGCTGAATTAAATATTAATGAACAAAATGAATACTCATTCAAAGCATTGGTATTTTCACAAGGATTTACAAAATTTTTCACTGATTTTAGTTTTATAACAGAATCAAAAGGAAAAATAATTAAAGATAAAGTACAATTTAGCGAACAAATAAGTTCTAGTATTTCTAATTTTGGTGATACTCATACAATACTAAAACACCACAAAGATAAAAACACAATAGTAAAATATCCTAACCCAGAAGAGGTGAAAATTGCAAGTTTACCTGGAAACCCGTTCTTAAAAGCAAATGACCCAATTTCAAGTATTCTAACTTTAATGCAACAAATAAAGTTTTACAAAAAATGTAATATAAATGTTGTAGTGGTTACAAATCACTATATGTACGAAGTAAATTCTAGCTCTACTACCAGTAAAGTTTTAGAAGCAGATAGTTATAACTTAGCATCAGGAAAAGCAATATCTTGTGTGGTAAATTTCAAACGACTTGATAAACAAGAAAATATATCAGCATACAACGATTTAAACAAAGGCGAAGAACACAAATCAACGACCCCTATTTTTCATTTTATGAAGTTATCAGGCATTCCATTTTATATACCTGTAAGTATTGAAGCAACCGAAAAAAGATTCGGGGCATTCCGACTAAATTTACAGTATGTAAAATATAAAGATAAAGTTTATCGTGTCAATCAATGGAATGACCAAGAAAGTTTTCCACAAGAAACTATAGATAAATTAAAACTTGTTCCTAGCAAATTACTAAAAAATAATTAACCCCATAACCTAGATTCTGGTGTTTGAATATATGAAGCGTTTTTAATAACTAGTTTTTCCGAATCTTCTTTTACCCATAAAGAGCCGTCTAAATCAACCCAGTCGGCATTTTGGGCAACAAGAGTTGCAGGAGCCATAGCAAGTGATGAACCCATCATACAACCCACTACGACCTTTAAATTATTCTGCTTTGCAATATCAAAAGCTTTTAAAGCATTAATTAAACCGCCCGTTTTATCAAGCTTTATATTTACAGCATCATATTTACCTATTAAGTCTTGAATATCATTAATATCGTAAAAACTTTCATCAGCACAAATACATATAGAAGAGTTTATATCTTTTAAAATATTGTCTTTTCCTTTTGGTAGAGGTTGTTCCACCATTTCAACATTATTGTAATCACAGCAATCTAACAATTTAATAATATTATTATTATTCCATCCCTCATTAGCATCAACAATAATGCGATTATCTGGGCAATTTTGTCTTATTGCATTTATCCTTTGAATGTCATTATCATCACCCAATTTCAACTTTAACAATGGTTTGTCTTTGTTCTTACAAGCTTGTTTAACCATATTATCAACACTATCTAATGATAAAGTGTATGCTGTTAGTATATTATCTGGTTTATCAATATTTAATATATCCCAAACATTTTTATTCTGAGACTTTGCTAACCAATCTAAATAAGCAGAAACAAATCCATTTTTTAATGACTGAGATATTTCTAGGTTGTCAATAATATCAAAATCTAAATCAATATTGTTAAAATTAAATTGTGATATTAAATCACATATCTCTTCACCTATGTATTTATAAGGAACTGCCTCGCCTTTGCCTGTAATGTTATCTTTGCTGATTTCAATATGTATTACATTTATCCTAGATCTAGAATATCTGGATATATTAAAATCACCATTTAATTCAAATTCTTTAACGATCGGTTTTATGTTAAACACAACTGCCTCGCAATTTCCAAAATTATATATATTTTATATTACAATTATTTTTCGATAATTGATACTCCATATATTCAGATATCTTTAAAGGTATATTTAAATCTGGAACAATTAACATTCTTTGTAAATTTGCAAAATAAATAACATCATCCATAGATAAACCACAATCAGAAATATATTTTTTAGAATAAATACACTTTTCTAATTTTTTTAATGTATTTTCAACTTTTTCTTTGTGTTTTTCTCGTAACTCAATCGCCTCATTCACATTATCAAGGTTAATATGCTTTAAATAACGCTTAATAAAATATTGCCTTGCCTCATCAGTTGCAAATTCACCTAAACTAGCACATTGTACATACGAAAAAATTAATGTCCTGTACTCACTACTCATTTCAGAAAATATTTTCTCAATATCATTTCGTCCATTTGTTTTTGTAAATATAGGGTTAGCGTTTAAATTATCAAGATAATCTACGATATCAAGGCTTTCTGTCATATAAGATTTATCTTCTTTTTGCAAGATTGGAACTTGTTTAGCCCCTATTTTTTCCGTATGGCCGTCTATATCATTATCTAATAAATATTCAATATCACAGCCTATATTCTTGTATCCCAAAACAACTCTGGGACGAATACAATAAGGACAATGTTCATATACAAAAAGTTTCATACAAATACTATAAAGATTGTTCTAATTCAGGTAATACTTCAAACAAATCTTGCTCTAAAGCGTAATCAGCAACTTGAAAAATCGGAGCATCTTTGTCATTATTAATAGCAACAATTATTTTTGAATCTTTCATACCAGCTAAATGTTGAATAGCACCAGATATACCAACAGCTATGTATAAATCAGGAGCAACTACTTTACCCGTTTGTCCAACTTGGCAATCATTAGATACAAAACCTGAATCAACAGCAGCCCTAGACGCACCAACAGCCCCACCTAACTTATCAGCAATTTTACCAATTAAAGTGAAACTTTCAGCACTACTAATTGCACGCCCACCAGATATGATTGTTTTAGCAGATGTTAATTCCGGACGATCTGATTTAACCAATTCAGAAGAAATGAATTTTGTTAAAGCAGTATCATTACCCGCCGGCTTTTCCTCTATAGTACTAGATGAAGATAATTCAACAGCTTCAAAAGCAGTGCTACGGATTGTAGCGAACACTTTTTCATCACTTGTTTCAATAGTTATAATAGCATTACCGGCATAAATAGGCCTTTTAAACGATTTTTCAGATATTATTTCAGTAATCTCAGAAATAGCCTGACAATCTTTTAATACTGCTATTCTTGGTATAACACTCTTACCAATAGTTGTCGCAGGTGCTAAAATATGAGTATAATCATCAACCATATCAGCAACCAACAACGAAATATTTTCCGCTACACCGCCTTCATAAATTTTATCATCAACTAGTATAACTTTTTCTATACCTTGTGCTTTTGATACTTCTTGTGCAACTGATTTAACATCATAACCGACAACTAGAACATCAACTTTACCTAATTGTAAACCAGCACTAATAGCATTTAATGTAGCAGATTTTAATCCTTCTGAACAATATTCAGCAATTACTAATACACTCATCTTATATCACCTTCGCTTCATTTTTTAATTTCTCAATCAATTCTTTTACATCGCTAACCTTAACACCGGCTTTGCGTTGTGGAGGCTCTTCTATGTTTATAATCTTGATACGAGATTTAGTTTCTATGCCCATTTGTTCTATGGTAGCAGATTCAATAGTTCTTTTCTTAGCTTTCATTATATTAGGTAATGATGCATACCTTGGCTCATTAAGCCTTAAATCAGCAGTAATTACAGCGGGTAACTTAGATTCGACTTTCTGCGCCCCGCCATCAATTTCTCGCCTAGATATTATTTTATCATTTTCTAATGAAATTTCCGAAGCAAAAGTAATTTGTGGCCACCCAAGTAATGCTGAAATCATTTGTCCAGTTTGATTATTATCATCATCAATGGTTTGTTTTCCTGTTATTATCAAACCTGGTGTTTCGTGCCTTGCAACTGTTGCAATAGTTTTTGCTACATCAATAGGTTCAATTTTATTTTCTGTAACAATTAAAATACAACGATCAGCACCCATCGCAAAGGCCGACCTCAAAACATCTTCACTTTTTTGATTGCCAACACAAACAGCGACAACTTCTGTTGCTTTACCTGCTTCTTTTAATCTAATAGCTTCTTCTAGTGCAATTTCACAAAATGGATTCATAGCCATTTTTACACCTGAATCTTCTACGCCTGTTTTATCAGCCTTAATACGAATTTGCATATTCGAATCAATAACTTTTTTAATCGGCACAATTACCCTCATAATACTCTTATCCTCTCAGCCTTTCGTTTTTAGTGTCATACGGACTTTCTTCAACAACTATTGCTTTAAATTTATCTCCCAGTATTTCGATTTCTAATTCTGTGCCTATACTAACATATTTAGATTCTAAATAACACATTGAAAATGCCCTATCAGTTCTGTGTCCATAAGCACCTGATGCGGCACGCCCTACTAATTTTTCACCATCAAATATAGGTTCATTAGGGCCTGTATCTCGATCTTGTAATCCAAACACTTCCATTTGAACTAATTTCTTTTTTAAACCTTCTGCCTGTTGTTTTTGCAATGCTTTTTTACCAACAAAATCTTTATTCATATCAATAAAACGATCCAAGCCTGCTTCCAATGCGGAATATTCACGAGTTAATTCGTGTCCTGGCATTCTATATGATTTTTCAATACGCATAGACTCCATAGCACGAATCCCAACTAATCTCAAATCAAATTCTTGTCCAGCTTCCCAAATCTTGTCGAAAATATGATTTTGATATTCTATCGGGTGATGCAATTCCCAACCTAATTCACCAATAAAGTTTACACGCATTGCCCTTACATCAGGAGCATATCCAACTTCAATAGTTTGTTGAGTAAGCCATTTAAACGCATCATTAGAAACATCAGTATTAGTTACTTTTTCAAGTATTTTCCTTGAATTCGGCCCCGCCAAGACAAATACCCCGTATTGTGTTGTGACATTTCTATATGTTGCAGAACCATCAGTTGGAATATTTCTTTTGATAAAATCCTCATCAATTCTTTCCATTCCAGCACCAGAAACAATATAATAATGATTGTCTGATATTTTAGTAATAGTCCATTCGTGCTTTACACCACCTGTTTTATCAAGAATATAAGCAAGCGATGAACGACCGTTCTTGGTTGGAACCCTACTTGCAACAACACTATCTAGCCATTCGTGAGACTTATCACCCGTAATTTCAAATTTTGTAAATCCGGATAAATCCATTAAACCCGCGGAATCGCGCATTGCTAAGCATTCTTGGGCAACATATGGACGATAATTTGTTCGTCTGAATGAATTAACATCTTTCGGCTCCACCCCCTTAGGTGCAAACCAATTAGGTCTTTCCCAACCATATCTAGCACCAAAACAAGCACCCATCATTTTTAACTTATCATAAACAGGTGTTGTTTTTAATGGACGGCCTGCCGGACGCTCTTCATCTTCGAAATGTGTTATAAATACATGATCATAACATTCTTCATTTTTAACAATAGAATAATTTCTGCCTGCAAAGTCACCAAATCTTAAAGGAGAAATTGGATTAAAATCTAAATCTGTGTCACCTTGGGTAATTAATTCAGATAAATAATGCCCAACCCCACCTGCGGCTGTCACACCAAAACTAAAACCTTCGGCAAACCAGAAATTTTTAAGCCCATAAGCTTCACCAACAACCGGATTTCCATCTGGTGTATATGCAATAGGCCCGTTAATAATATCTTTTACACCAGCAGAACTAAAAGATGGAACTCGCTTCATCGCTGCTTCTACATGTGGCATAAGTCTTTCCAAATCACCTGGAAACAATTCTTTTCCAAATGTTTCAGGAACACCATCTTCGAACCTTGCCGGAGCGCCTTTTTCATATGGACCCAATATATAACCTCGACGCTCTTCGCGTAAATAATACTGAGCATCAGATTCTCTTAACACAGGTAATTCTTTGTTACCCTGTTCACGATATTGTGCAAGTTCTGGAACTTCATCTGTAACGATATATTGATGTTCAACTGGTATCACAGGTATTCTTTGCCCGACCATACTTGCCGTTTGTCTTGCATAATTACCAGTTGCTGAAATAACATGCTCACAAGTAATAGAGCCTTGCTCACCATCGCGAGTTTTATAAAAAACTTCCCATTCACCATTTGCTTTTTGTTTAATATCAACAACTTCTGTATATAAATGTATAGTCCCGCCACGACTTCTAGCACCTTTTGCCAATGCTTGTGTTACATCAACCGGTGCTACGTGTCCATCAGTTGGGTGATACAAAGCACCAACTAAATCATCAACTTCTGCCAAAGGCCATAATTTTTTAACTTCACTAGGTGTAATTAATTCAAAAGGCACCCCTAGTGTATTTGCCGTGCCGACATATTTTTTATATTCATCCATACGATCTTGATTTGTCGCTAATCTTAAATTACCGGTTTGACGGAATGAAACTTCTTGTCCGGTTTCTTTTTCTAGTGAGTTATATAAATCAATGGTATTTTTATGTATTTTACCAACGGTATACGACATATTAAATAATGGCAGTAAACCCGCCGCATGCCAAGTTGAGCCGGCTGTTAATTCTGTTCTTTCTAATAACACAGAATCCTCGAACCCTTTATATTTTGTTAAATGATATAATATTGAAGCTCCAACAACTCCACCACCAATTACAACTGCTCTTGCTTGATTTTTAATAGTCATTATAGTACCCCTGTAAAAAAATTATGATTGTAAATTTAAAATGAATAGTTTGTAAAATTTTACGAATATAAACTATCAAAAAAAAATATTTTTTAAAACTATTTTGTTTTTTAGAATAATAAAAAACGACATTTTATATCTCAAAAAAGGAACAAAAATTATTATTGTTATATAAGATATTGCATAAAGAATAAATTTTAACTAAAAAATAATTAGTTATATAATTTAAAAAAATTTTGATAAGGGGGCAAAATGATTGAAAGAGAAAGAAGATCTCGTCGTGGTGGTGGAAGAAGCGGTCGTGAAAAAACAAAAAACTTAAACGAATACCCAGCTTATGCTGAAAGAAAGATTAACTTCTTTGAACCTTATTCAAAAGAACAAATTAATAAAATTATTAATGATGCAGAAGTTTTACTAGAAGAAGTCGGCATAGATTTTCGCGATGATAGTGAAGTACTTGAAATATGGGAAAAAGCTGGTGCTAGCATTGAAAATAATCGAGTAAGATTTAAAAAAGGAATGCTAAGAGAAATATTAAAGACAGCTCCGTCGGAATTTATTCAACACGCTAGAAACCCGAAACGAAATGTAAAAATTGGTGGTAAAAATACTGTTTATGTTCCGGCATACGGTTCCCCTTTTGTTAGAGACTTAGAAAACGGTCGCAGATATGCGACTATTGCAGATTTCCAAAATCTTGTTAAATTAGCCTATATGTTACCAGGTTGTAATCACAGCGGTGGTACGGTGTGTGAACCAACTGACATAGTAGTTAATAAACGACACTTAGATATGGTTTATTCGCATATGAAATATTCAGACAAGCCTTTTATGGGTTCGGTAACTGCTCCGCAAAGGGCGCAAGATACTGTTGATATGTGTAAAATATTATTTGGCGAAGATTTTGTTGATCAAAATTGTGTAGTAATTAACTTAATTAATGCAAATTCACCGATGGTGTATGACGATACTATGCTAGGTGCGCTAAAAGTATATGCAAAAAATAATCAAGCCTGTATTATTTCACCCTTTATATTAGCTGGGGCGATGTCTCCTGTTACTGTTGTTGCGACATTAACACAAATCGTGGCCGAAGCGATGGCCGGAATGGCATTAACACAACTTGTTCGCAAAGGTGCGCCTGTTGTGTTTGGAACTTTTGCATCGACAACTAATCTACAAACAGGTGCGCCTTCCTTTGGTGGCCCTGAAAGTTCATTGATATTGTATGGTGCGGCACAAGTAGCAAGAACATTAAAAATTCCGTTTCGTTCTGGTGGTGGTTTAAATGCATCTAAATTACCTGATGCACAATCAGCATACGAAGCAACAAATACTTTAACAAGTGCAACAAATGCCGGTGTTAACTTTATGTTGCATTCGCACGGTTGGCTAGAGGGTGGATTGGTAATGAGTTTTGAAAAATTTATTATGGATGCCGAACAAACGCAAGGATATATGAAATTCTTGAACGGGCCTGATATGTCTGATAATGGATGTGGTATTGGTTCGTGGCAAGAAGTAGGAGTTGGAAAACATTTCTTGGGCTGTACTCATACTCAAAATAATTTCCGTACTGCTTTTTACAACTATACATCATCAGATTCAAATAGTTTTGAGCAATGGGAATCAGAAGGCGAAAAAACTCTTGAAATGCGCGCAAATGAACGCAAAAAAGAATTACTAGCATCATATCAAGCACCAGAGCTAGATACTGAAATCGATAATAAGTTGCAAGAGTTTATAAAAAACAAAAAAGACTCTATGCCTGATGCAAATTACTAAAATAATATTTTTATAAAACTATACAACAATAAAAAAACCCTAGGTATTCCCTAGGGTTTAAAATGGTTGGTCTGGGCAGACTTGAACTGCCGACCTCACGCTTATCAGGCGTGCGCTCTAACCAGCTGAGCTACAGACCAATAATCCATATTTGCGTTTTATATATAGATTTTAGCAACTAGTCAATACTAAAAATAATTTTTATTGAAAAGTTTTTATATTTTTTACAAAAATACTAGAATTAATGACATAAATACTGTACTATGTCTTATTATTCCAAAACAAATTATAAAATAAAAAATAATGGTAAACAACATAAATGACAAAAAAACATTATAAGCAAGTTCCTTCATCAATAAGTTTTCCTAAACTAGAAGAAGAAATATTATCTTACTGGGAAAAAAATAACACTTTTCAGAAGTCTATTGATAATCGTCCATCAAAGATAGATGGGATACGAAACGATTTTGTATTTTATGATGGCCCTCCTTTTGCAAATGGATTACCACATTATGGACACCTTGTAACAGGTTATGTGAAAGATATAATCCCAAGATATAAAACAATGAAAGGGAAAAAAGTAAACCGTCGTTTTGGTTGGGATACACACGGATTACCTGCTGAATTACAATCTGAAAAAGAATTAAAAGTTTCAGGTCGCTTGGAAATACTTGATTACGGAATAGATAAATTTAACAAACATTGTGAAAAATCTGTACTTAGGTTTACCGACGAATGGGAAAAATATGTTTCGCGTTCTGCTCGTTGGGTTGATTTTAAAAACTCATATAAAACTATGGATTCCGGTTATATGGAGTCAGTTATTTGGGCATTTAAAGAATTATGGGAAAAAGGGTTAATTTACGAAGATTATCGTGTTGTGCCTTATTCTTGGGCGGTGGAAAGTCCTCTTTCAAATTTTGAAATAAGAATGGATAATGCTACTCGTCAACGCCAAGACCCTACTGTCACGGCTGGATTTAAATTAAATGGTATGGACAAAACAACATATATATGTGCTTGGACAACAACACCTTGGACATTACCATCTAACCTAGCTCTTGCGGTAGGTAAAAATATGGAATATGCAATCCTAGAAAACGAACAAGCCTGTTATATATTTTCTGTTGGTTCAATATCAAAATACAGCAAAGAAATTGAAGAACTAGGATTAAAGCAAATAAAAACAATCAAAGGTTCTGAATTAGGTGGTAAAACATACACACCATTATTTAATTATTTTGAAAATCACGAAAATGCATTCCGTATTTTAGCGGTTGATTGGGTAGAAGATGGTGAAGGCACAGGCTGTGTACATATGGCTCCTGGTTTTGGTGAAATTGATATGGAAGCCTGCCGTGAAGCGGGAATTAAATTAGTTGTCCCTGTTGATTCAAAAGGCTTGTTTACCAGTGAAATCCCTGATTACGAAGGCAAGCATGTATTTGAAACTAACAAAGACATTGCTAGAAGATTAAGAGAGAGCGGGCAATTAATTCGATTTGAAACATACTTGCATAATTATCCACATTGTTGGCGTACAGATGAACCAATAATTTATAAAGCAATTAATGGTTGGTATGTAAAAGTTAGTGAATTCAAAGATAAAATGGTTGAATTAAACAAATCTATAAATTGGATACCGGAACATATCAAAGATGGACAGTTTGGTAAATGGCTTGAAAATGCAAAAGATTGGAATATTTCAAGAGATAGATTTTGGGGCGCTCCGATTCCTGTGTGGATTAGTGACGATCCAAAATACCCAAGAATTGATGTTTACGGCTCAATAGACGAACTAGAACAAGATTTTGGAACAAGACCTGAAAGCTTGCACCGTCCACATATCGATGAATTAACTCGTCCAAATCCAGATGACCCAACAGGAAAGTCTGTAATGCGTCGTGTTGAAGCAGTTCTTGATTGTTGGTTTGAATCTGGTTCAATGCCATTTGCACAAGTACACTATCCTTTTGAAAACAAAGATTGGTTTGAAAGTAATTTCCCAGGTGATTTTATTGTTGAGTATGTTGCGCAAACTCGCGGTTGGTTTTATACATTAATGGTAATGTCAACAGCCCTATTTGAGCGCGCACCATTTAAAAACTGTATTTGTCACGGGGTTGTCTTAGATGAAAACCACGAAAAATTATCAAAAAGATTAAAAAACTATCCCGATCCAGTCGATATGTTTAACAAACACGGTTCCGATGCAATGCGTTGGTATATGGTGTCAAGCCCACTTATGAGTGGTGGTGATTTAGCAATTGACTTAAAAGGTGCAGGAATAGGACAAACTGTAAGGCAAATAAATATTCCTATGTGGAATGCTTATTATTTCTTTACCCTTTATGCCAATGCTGAAAATATTAAAGCACATAAAATTCATTCATCTGACAATGTTTTAGATAGATATATTTTATCAAAATCACATAATCTAGTGAAATCTGTTGAAGAACATATGGACAATCTGCAACTTGCAAGTGCAACGGCCGAGATACAAGCATTTCTAGAAACAATGAATAATTGGTATATCCGCAGAAATCGTGAAAGATTTTGGAATGGTAAACAACAAGCATTTAATACTCTATACACAGTCATAGAGATATTATGTAAAGTTTCAGCTCCGTTCTTACCTATGTTAAGTGAAAAAATTTATACTGAATTAACAGGACAAGAATCAGTTCACCTTAGCGATTGGGAAAATGTCGACGAGCTACCAAATGACACGAATCTAATAAATACAATGGATATTATCCGTGAAACTTGCTCAACAGCACTAGGGATTCGTGAAGCAAACAAGCTAAGAGTTCGTCAACCATTACAAAAAATGACTGTTGTAGTGGAAAATCACGCCGGCTTAGAGGAATTTAGTGATATCTTAAAAGAAGAAGTAAATGTTAAAGATATTAAAATAGATTCTGATTTAAGTAGATACGGTGATATGCAATTAGTTGTTAATCCAAAAATCGGTAAAAGATTAGGTTCAAAAATGAAAGAAGTAATGATTGAATCTAAATCAGGTAATTATAAAAATCTAGATAATGGTAATGTAGAAGTTGCTGGGATTGAATTACAAGGCGATGATTACACAATGAGATTGAAAACAACTGATGGAATGGCCGCCCAAACAATGCAAAATGGTATGGGGGTTGTTATCCTAGACACAGAAATAAGTAAAGA
>Ga0315322_10000187_pt1 | contig 43230 bp, 26 predicted proteins | sample M110021515metaG_FD_203461 | JGI IMG/M metagenome (GOLD analysis project Ga0315322, IMG submission 203461) | Ammonia-oxidizing marine archaeal communities from Monterey Bay, California, United States - M1 100m 21515 | ecosystem: Environmental > Aquatic > Marine > Intertidal zone | place: USA... | reverse complement strand
GCTTCGTAGCCGATTCGGTCGGCAGCAGGAATGACGCTCGTTAGCGAAGGTTGGCAAAAGTCACAGATGACTTGATCGTTGTCGACTCCGATGACGGCAATCTGATCAGGAACAGAAATTTGTGCTACACGGCAGGCTTCGAGAACATGCTGTCCACGAAAGTCGTTGCATGCCAGCACCCCGATGGGTTTGGGAAGTTCCAATAACCACTGAATCATTTTGGCTTGCTGTGCTTCCCAGCCAGTGCGTCGGGCTTGCGCCCAGTCGGAGCTGTGAAATAGGATATTGGCGTCGTGTGGACGCAAGTGCTTTTGAAATCCGCGATATCTAGCTTCGGACCATTGATGGTTTGTAAATCCGCAGAAAGCAAATCGTTTCAATCCTCGTTGGATAAGGTGTTCGGCTGCGAGTTGCCCGATTGCTTCATGATCATTCCAGATTGAGGGAAGCCCCTGATCACCATAAATATCGGTCAGGTTTACGGTTGGGATTCCGGATTTTTCGATCAGGTCAGCCATCTCAGGAGTGGTTGATCTCGTGATGATCCCATCACCATCCCAGTGCTCGAGCCATGCCGGTGGTGTCACCAGTAACTCTCGCAGATCGAGTTGGACTGACCACGGTGGATTTTCCACCAAGTATTGGCTGATGCCCTCCAGAACGCCGCGTCCAAACGACATGGCGGTCTCGACGATCAAAAGCACGTGGGGACGCTGCTGGTTGCCGCGTGATTGGATGTGAAATTTCCTGTCCTGCTTGCGGTTTGCCATAGGTAGAGAATCCTGTTGGGGGTGGGCAAGGGAAATGGGCGGGATCAGGGGTCTGTAAAGAGCCTCGATTTGTCGAGATCGATTGTCAGGGAGGTATTCTAGACGATAATTCTCAAATAAAAGGATTTTGTATTGGGGTAAACCGCAGTGTTGCATATTGTCGCAAAGTCGGAGAATCACGTATTTCCTGCCGCAGCAGGATGTTTTCGCAAGCTTCAAAACTTGCCGGAACAATTCTCAATTGGAAGTACGCTGGTTCTCATTGGCAGGCGATCGTAGACCGGTCACAATAAGGCTAGCTGTCCAAATTTGTGATCGACAGGAGTATTCGTTCTGGGTCTCCAGTTTGCGTTACCGATTCATGCTTTACCCGCCTTCGACAGCAAGTGTCCCTCCGTTCCAAGATTTACATGATGCCTTCGCTTTCAAAGATGTTTTCGACCCATCGATTGATCATGGCCCTGTTAGTTGGGCTGGTCTGCGTGACGAGTCGGCCGAGTTTCGCGCAGGATGACCAAGCGAAGCAGTCGGTTGATTTTTCCAAGCAAATCCAACCCCTCCTCGCGAAACGCTGTTTCGCCTGTCATGGTCCCGATGAAGCTGAGGGTGGGCTTCGGTTCACAAGCCAGAAGGCAGCGTTTGCTGAGACCGATTCTGGGGAGCATGCAATCGTACCCGGAGATGTCGACGCAAGTGTCTTGCTTGCTCGGGTCATCTCTGATGTGGAAGATGAGCAGATGCCACCGGAGGGCGATCGATTGTCACCCGAGGAAGTGGACTTACTGAAGCGTTGGATTCAAGAGGGAGCAAAGTGGCAGCAGCACTGGGCATTCAAGCCGATGCAGAATCCAAAACCGCCCGCGGTAGACAATGCCGAGTGGAGCAAACATCCGATCGATCAGTTCATCTATTCGACCGTTACGATAGTGGGTTTGAAGCCGAATCCCACAGCTGACCGGTCAACCCTGATTCGCCGCGCCTATTTCGATTTGACCGGATTGCCACCCTCGGCAGAGGAGGTGAAGGCATTTGTGGACGATCCCGATCCGAAAGCCTTTGAGAAAGTGGTTAACCAGCTGCTTGAATCACCACACTACGGAGAACGTTGGGGACGCCATTGGTTGGATCTGGTTCGCTTCGCTGAAACGAATTCCTATGAACGCGATGGCGCTAAACCCAACGCTTGGAAATACCGTGACTATGTCATCAAGGCTTTCAATGAAGATAAACCATATGACCAATTCCTTACCGAACAGCTGGCTGGAGATGAGCTGGATGAGGTGACGACAGAATCATTGACTGCCACGGGATACTACCGGCTGGGAATTTGGGATGATGAGCCAGCTGACCCCCTGCTGGCGAGGTTTGACGACATGGACGACATCATCATGACGACTGGGCAGGCGATGCTTGGTTTGACTTTGAATTGTGCACGGTGTCACGATCACAAAATTGATCCCATTTCACAAAAAGACTACTACAGTTTTCTCGCCATGATGGGAGATGTGACACGCTGGGGGCATCGGGGTGATCAGCGTTCCAATAACCAGATTGATGTTTCGTCTGAAGAACTGAATCAAAAATACCGTGATAACGACGAAACCAAACGTCGGCTGGAAGCAGAAATACGGAATGTCGAGCAGTCGGGCATCGTTAAAATGTCAGCGCCAGACCAACGGGCTACCGAGGGACCCAAGCGCGATCGAAACCGCGTTTTGAAAGAGCAACTCAAAGATAACCTGAGTGAAGAAGATTGGACAAAGTACAGAGACCTGCAAAAGCAACTCGCTGATACGGTCAAGCAGGGTAAAGCCCTGCCTCAACGCGAGATGGTGATGGGGTTGGCGAAGTGCAAACCCAAGCCTGACCAGACCTTTGTTCTGTTTCGCGGAAATCCACACTCACCAGCAGATCCTGTGGAACCAGATTTTCCAGGCATCTTTGAGAGTCCCGCACCTGATGCGTCTGCCTTCAAAGGCAATGAGAAGAGCGCGGGGCGTCGTAGAGTATTGGCAGACTGGATTACGAGCGATGAGAACCGGTTGACGGCCAGAGTGATGGCTAACCGAGTTTGGCAGTTTCACTTTGGACGCGGAATTGTTCGCAGCAGCAACAACTTTGGAAAGTTGGGCGTTCCACCAACGCACCCTGCTCTGCTTGATTGGCTTGCTCAGAAGTTGATTGCCGGTGACTGGAAGCTGAAGGATTTTCACCGACTGATCATGTCGAGTCGCACCTATCAAATGTCCTCTGCTGGACAGACTGCTGGTTTGGCAACGGATCCGGCTAATGATCTGCTGTGGCGCTTTGATCCACGGAGGTTGAGCGCTGAAGAAGTACGTGACACCATCCTTGCGATCAACGGTTCATTGAACCGTCAGACATACGGGCCCAGTTTTTATCCATCGCTGTCGCGTGAGGTGTTGGCTGGTCAGTCACGTCCGGGTGCCGGTTGGGGCAACTCATCCGAGCAGGAGAAAAATCGCCGGTCGGTCTACATCCATGTGAAACGCTCCTTGTTAACGCCCATTCTGACCGCCTTTGATTTCCCTGATCCTGACCTGACCTGTGAGGACAGGTTTGTGACGCTGCAACCGGGACAGGCATTGGCTTTGCTCAATAGTAAATTTGCTCATGAGCAGGCAAAGCGTTTGACAGCATCGGTGGGCGGTGTGGATCTCGAGAACGAAGAATTCGTGCAACGAGTGATCGCCAAGGCCTTGTCGCGAGAGGCGACGAAGACTGAAGTTGCAAACGGCAGCAAACTGATAACCACCTTGCAGACGACTGATAATTTGCCACGGCAACGTGCAGTCGAATTGTATTGCCTTACGGTCATGAACTGGAATGAATTTCTGTTCGTCGATTAGGCATGATTCGAACGTCTCTATGCGACTGCTCACCACCCGAAAACAAAGCTCCACCTGTTAGCTGAAACATTACAAGAGAAACAATCATGGCAAATCAAAAAAAACGCACCGGAAGTTTTTGTGGGCGTACCCGCCGAGAATTTCTTTGGCAAACGGGGGGCGGATTTGGTGCCGCTGCCATGACTTCCATGCTTTCGGATGACGGCTTCTTTGATACATCTGTCAGCGCAACTGAGGCTGCCTATGCGAATCCGTTGGCGGCGAAACCACCGCACTTCGCTCCCAAAGCCAAGTCCGTGATCTTTCTGTTCATGTACGGTGGACCTAGTCACATCGATACTTTTGACGAAAAAACAGCCATGAAAGGCATGGATGGAAAAACCGTCGATGTCAAAACCTTTGGCCGTGGCGGGCATCGAACTGGCGGGCGGATCGTTGAGCCAAGGTGGGAATTTGAAAAATATGGCGAATGCGGAAAGTCTGTCAGTACCTTGTTTCCCAATGTTGCGAAGCACGTGGATGACATTGCCTTTTTGCATTCCATGACCGCGGACTCCCCGATTCATGGCTCAGCAATGCTGATGATGAACAGTGGGAAAGTGTTGTCAGGAAGCCCTGCTCTAGGGTCGTGGGTTAATTATGGACTGGGCAGTGTGAATGAGAATCTGCCAGGATTTGTGGTGATGCTGGATCCTTCAGGAGGTCCGATCAGCGGAGCGAAAAACTGGAGCAGTGGGTACATGCCGGCTACTTACCAAGGTACCGTGTTCCGAAGTAAGGGAGCACCGATCCTTGATTTGGCCAGGCCAGGTGACATGAGCGTGGACGTGCAACGCCGGCTACTTGATTCGATTCAGGATGCAAACGCCCAACACCTGACCCAGCGTCAGGGGAACAGTGATTTGGCCTCGCGGATTGCCAGTTATGAATTGGCTTACAAGATGCAGAGCACAGCACCTGAAGCGGTTGATCTGGCGACCGAGGACGCTGCAACCTTGGACATGTATGGGATCAATAATGACCGCACACGTGACTTTGGCACTCGTTGTCTGATGGCCAGACGGCTTGTGCAACGTGGGGTGCGTTTCATTCAGCTGTACAGTGGTGGATCACACAATGATGCCAACTGGGATGCACATGGCGACCTGGAAGTGAATCACAACAAGCATGCTGGGAATACGGATCTTCCCATTGCTGCCCTTCTGGCCGATCTGAAGCAGCGCGGCATGTTGGATGAAACACTCGTCGTTTGGGGTGGGGAGTTTGGGCGACAACCGACGGCTGAATACGCCAAGGGTACGGGACGTGATCACAATTCCTATGGCTTCACGATGTGGATGGCTGGTGGCGGTATTAAGGGTGGCATGAGTTACGGTACTACCGATGAACTAGGGTCACGAGCGGTGGAAAATCCCCTGCATGTGAAAAATCTGCATGCCACCGTACTGCATCAAATGGGGTTGGATCCTAATCGTCTGTCGTTCTTCTACAGCGGCTTGGATCAGAAATTGGTTGGGGTGGAAGAAGTGGATCCTATTCACGACATCATTGCCTGATAGGTCGTTCAGTTTTGACCCGTGACAAATGAGGTTTGAATTTGTTTTTCAGCAACACGAATCTTGCTCTGTCTCGTACATGGATCACTGGCTGTTCATTAGTGATGCTGATCGCGATGACGGAAGCCTTTGCTGCTGAACCGACGGCTGTTGATTATTGCGATCGGTTGCAGCAGGAAATCCAGGGTAAGAAACACGGATTTCTGGCGGGGAACTTGACCTATTATGTCGGTGGCTTTCATGCCAGTTGGAATCTTCGTGAGCATGAAACCCTCGGTCTGACTCACCCTTTTTTTCATGACTTGCGGAGCCGTGGTGTTGGTCTTGCTGATAGCAGCGGCAGCAATCACGAGGATACTGGACTCGGAAATGATTTCTCGGGTTGGGAGTTTTATAAAGACACGCGGGTGATGTACGGCACCGTCATCGTGGGTGATAAGACTTATCAGCACCCGGTACCGGATCGAATGTATTGGCGACCAGATCGTATGGTCTGTGAATATGAGCTTGATGGCATTCAATTGCATGAGGAGAAGTTCATTGCCGACAACGACGTTGCCTGCTCTGTGATCACGTCCTCGAAACCTGTCACGCTGCGAATTGCTGGGCAGAGTTATTTTGGTCGGCACAGTTTGACCAGTACTGCCTCGATTGATTTTGATTCATCGCGAAATGCAATTCATATTACCGAGGGTGGCACAACCAAGTGCAAGCCAGAAACGGATCGCTCAGAGAAGTCTGCTCCCATCATGTACGAGGGAATGAGCACGGTTTTGACAGCCTCCCAGAGATTGGATGATGTGCATCAATTCACTGATGGGCCTGACAGTGAAAAACAATACTCGTTTGATCTCGAATGTGATCAGGCGGGGGTAACGCTCGTGTGGGCTATGCATGATGAATACGAGGTGGCAGTCAGGCGGGCACAGGAAGTTGTGAATGCTCCCCACAACTGGAAGACCGAAAAGACTCGGGACATGAATCGCCAACTCAATCAGCAGATTCCGTGGTTTCGTTGTTCAGAGAGTAAGTTTGAGGAAATTTATTATTACCTCTGGTCGCTTTATTTGATGTACTACATCGACGTGCAACGCGGTTGGGAGATGGAACCGCACACTCAGACTGCGGTCAATAATTTTCTTGGCATGCATCGTTATGATGCGACTTTTCAAATCAAAGTCGGGGCGTGGACTGGCAACAAGAAGAAGTATGCTTATGGAAATGTTCTGACTTGGAAACACCTGTTCGCGAGCGGGAATTACCGCAAGTCACCCAATGGTATTGTCGCATTGGCTGATAACAAAGGAACAACCTGGCATTCGGGCGTGTACGGTGTTGAACATTCCGAACACGTTCTTGGAGCGTGGCAGATCTATCAGCACACTGGTGATCTTGGATTTCTTCGTGATTGTTATCAAGGATACTTTCGCGAAGTTTTCTGGGATGGAATTCCCTCCTTCTTCGGTAACCATTTCAGTGTCAGTGAAGTGTTGTGTGAGATGGCTCGTTTGGTTGGGCGCCGAGAAGACATTAACCACTGGCAGAAATTGGTCCGGAGTTCTCCCAAGGACGTGGAAAACTATTTTCAACAGCGTTGGGAAGCCAATGGACACAGGAACTTTTTTGCGGGTCCCAGGAACGGAATGCTGATGACGACGGGGTTGTGGTACCTGCGTTCAAAGTATTTTCCAAGAGATTACGCACGGAAAACAGTGAACTCGTGGGCGTTGGATCCCAATGATGGTTTTCAGGGGGCCATTTTTCCAAGAGCGATGTCCGGTCAGGCAATGAAGAAATTTGATACGGCTGTGGATCACTCTTTCGGCTATACACCTGATACGGCTTATTTCACGCTGGATGGGATGTTTCGGCAGGGTTTGGGTGATCCTGCATGGCGACTCACATTAAGTCACCTTGAAAAATACAACTTCCATCCTGAATGGAAGTTGCCTGTCGCACCAGAAGCTTACACTCGCTCGGTAGGACTGTTTGGTGATCAGTATTCCAATTTCAATGCAGGTAAAATTCTCCTTTTCATTGAGGGCTTAGCTGGCTTGGAATATTCTCTTCCTGATAAGAGATTGACGGTACGAGACACGATGCCATCGGGTTGGGATTGGATGGAGTTTCGTTTGCCGTTGGAATTGCCATCACGTAAGAATCCGACGACGTTCCAGAAGCATTGGCCGACGATACGTTTTGACAGATCCCAAAATCGAGCTGGGATAACCAAAACAGTTCGTGTTGCCGACTGTCCATTGGGGATCACGATCGAAACGTGGTCCGAGGGGAAGCAGGTCGTTGCTGCCACCAGGCAGCCCGTGAAGGACTCTGTCCCAATTGAATCCCAGTTTCCTGATTATGAAAGTTATCGTTTTGAGGATGGTGGTTTGGCTCAGGTAGAATTACGTTTGCTTTCACCTTGATTGGTATTTGCGTTTGCCATGGATGCTCAATGAAAATCATCGTTCCAATTCTTATGATGTGGTGGGCGATTGGTGGGTTTTGCCAGTCAGTATCTGCGAAAGAACCACCCAATGTGCTATTCATCGCGGTGGATGATTTGCGTGATTGGGTTGGCCATCTGGGCCGTAACCCGCAAGTGAGGACGCCAAATTTGGATCGTCTTGCCAAACGTGGTGTTTCTTTTCGACATGCGTACTGTGCAGCACCGTTGTGTAATCCTTCTCGTATCAGTTTGCTGACAGGAGTCGCGCCCGCTAACTCAGGTGTTTACGGTAATGGTGAGGAAATGCGGGATAAAATGCCGGAAGTAATCACCTTGATGCAGTACTTTCGTGCGTCAGGCTATGACGTTCGCGGGTGTGGCAAAATATTTCATGGAACAACCGCCTACGATCAGAAATCGTGGGATGGATATTTCGTTCCGACACGAAGCAGGAAGAAAGTAAATCCGCAGCGTGACATGGGTTTACCTGAAACTGCGTGGACGCCTTGGGGAAAAGTTGACCTGCGTGATCACGAGATGTTTGATGGCAAGGTTGCGAGTTGGATGATCTCAGAATTCCAGAAGCCGCGTCGTGAACCTTTCTTTCTGGCTTGCGGATTCACCAAGCCTCACTTGCCATGGATTGTTCCCCGCAAGTATTTCAATTTGTATCCACTCGACACTATCACGCTTCCTCCCAGTGTGTCTGACGACTTGTCAGACGTTCCAAGTTTTGGAAGACGGCTTGCCCGTCAGGTGTACGATCCTTCTGGCGAAAAAGACTTTGCCATGCGCGGTGGAGATCACGCGAATATTCGTGCAAATGGGCAATGGCGCACGGCTGTGCAAGCTTACTTGGCAACGATCAGTTTTGTTGATGCGCAGATTGGGCGAGTTCTGGACGCCCTCGATAACAGCCAATACGCTGAGAACACGATCATCGTGCTGTGGGGAGACCATGGCTGGCATCTCGGTGAGAAAGAGCATTGGAGGAAACATGCGTTGTGGGACGTGTCAACACGAACACCACTGATTATCGCTGGAGCCTCCAATACTGAAGGCACTGGTGGGGTCGCAAGAGATCAAGTGTGCGATCGTCCCGTCAGCCTGCTCGATATCTACCCCACGTTACTTGATCTCTGTCGTTTGCCCCGCCCTGATGGTCTGGACGGCCGCAGTCTTCAGCGTTTGCTGAGGACTCCTGAGCAACCATGGGATCACCCTGTTGTGACGACATTTGGGTTCAACAACCATGCGGTTCAGACTTCCCGTTGGCGATACATACGCTATCGAGATGGTGGCGAAGAGTTGTATGACCATGCCAGTGATCCTAATGAGTGGACGAACTTGGCTGTACTCCCAGAACACGAAGCTATAATCACCGAATTGAAGACTTGCCTTCCCAAGGAAAACAAGCGATGAGAAACAGACCGCAAATGACGATGCTGTTGCTGATGTTCACGCTGTTAGTGGTTTTCAGCAGACAGACGCAAGCGGAACAACGGCTGAATGTTGTTTTCTTTCTTGTGGACGATCTTGGACAGCGAGACGTTGCGTGCTATGGGAGTCAGTTCTATGAGACGCCTTTCATTGATGCGCTTGCGAAAGAAGGCATTCTGTTTGAGAACGCATACTCGACATGTCATGTATGCTCGCCAAGTCGGGCTAGCATTTTGACGGGGAAATACCCAGCACGTACGAACTTGACCGAATGGCTAGGAGGACGTCCTGAGAGAGACTACGAAAAATTGCACCATGGTGAAAAGCTGACGGCGTTGCCCGATGAAGAACAAACTCTGGCTGAGACATTGCGTGAGCATGGTTACGCCACCGCGAACTACGGTAAGGCTCACCTTAGCAAAGACCCCAAAACCTACGGATTCGATGAGGCCATCACAGGTTGGGTACGATCCTATTATCATCCGTTCTCACCCACCTATGAAACAACGCTGGCTTCCAAGCCGGGTGATTATTACACGGACAAGTTGACAGATGCAGCGATTGATTTCATTGAGCGAAATCAAGACAAACCATTCTTTGTGCATTTGGAGCACTTTTCTGTTCACGATCCCATTCAGGGCCGCAAGGATCTGGTCCAGAAGTACCAAAAAAAGCTGGCGACGATGCCGAAGCAGAAAGGCCCTGATTACATTCTGGAATCCAATCCGGACGGGCCACCGCTGTCAGGTGAGAAGCTGAAATCTCTTGAGCAAGCGGACAGCGTGCCAGTTCACCAGGAAGAGCGTGTCTGGTGGGTGAAGCAGAAACAGGATAACGTCGAGTTCGCCGGAATGGTTGAGGCGACAGATGAAAGTTTGGGGCGAATTCGTGCCAAGCTGAAGGAGTTGGGCCTGGAAGAGAACACCATCATTATCTTCACTGCCGACAATGGAGGTATGGCTGCCTCGAACCAGTACCGTGGAATCAATCATTCCCGTGAGATGTTGAATTCGCGTTTCGCAAGCTCTAACCTGCCGCTTCGTGGTGCCAAAGGTTGGAATTATGAAGGTGGGATTCGAGTTCCTCTTATCGTGCACTGGCCAGGACAAATCAAATCCAGTTCCACATCTCAAGCGCTCGTCACGGGAACAGACTTCTATCCAACCCTGCTTGAAATGTTGGATCTGCCTGGACTGCCCGAGCAACACATGGATGGTCAAAGTTTTGTTCCTGCCTTGAAGGCTCAGGCGTACGACCGAGGACCGATCTATTGGCATTTTCCGCACTACAGTAATCATGGTTACCAGAGTCCTGGAGGCGCGATTCGGGTCGGACGGTACAAGTTGCTCGAATACTACGAGAATGGAACTGTGCAGCTGTTTGATCTTGAAAATGACATCGGGGAGCGTCAAGACTTGGTGACGTCACAACCGGAAGTGGCAGAACGGTTGAAAAAAATGCTTCATGATTGGCGTCAGGAAGTTGACGCCAAGATGCCGTACCCCAAAACAGCCACCTCAAAGCCAGCGCCCGGAGCTCGGGTTGCCAAACCTGACAAGCTCTCGAATGTTGCCAAGAATCGCCTGCCAGTGGATGTCGAGAAATTCGCTCCCGGATGGCAGGTGAAAAATTGGGGTGGACCGGGTATGAAACCGGGTTTGCGTAAGAACTCGATGGGACGCAGTCATGTGCTGCTGACGCACCCGAAGAGTAAGGATGTTCCCTGTGTTTTGTTTCGCACTTTGAAAGTCCCTGTCGGGAAACAGAGTGCACTGCAGTTCGCAGCCAATAATCACCCTCAGGGAGACTGGACACTACTTGTTCGGATTGATGGAGACGAAGTTCTACAAGAATCGATCGAAGATTCCGAATGGCAGGAGTTCCGTCTCGATATCACGAAGCACGCGGGGAAAACGATCAGCATTGAATTAGAGAATCGAGCCAGCGATTGGTCATACGAGGCAGCTTATTGGCACCAGATTGAGATCGTCGAGCAATAGCGTATCGACGCCTTGCGATGACCCCAGTAGAGCTCTGGTCGTTGAAATCCGCCTTTTCGAAAAGCCACGAAAAAAGCCGCCGATCGCATTTGATCGGCGGCTTTCATTCTTCAAGGTGGAGGATAACGGACTTGAACCGATGACCTACGCGCTGCCAGCGCGTCGCTCTCCCAACTGAGCTAATCCCCCGAAAGGTAGACCCATGTTTTAGTCGACGAACCCATTTCGTGAAAGGATCGTCTGACTGATTTTTCAAAAAGGTAGCAGGTTGATTTCTGAAGCGTCAAGTGCCGCCGTTTAGTCTGTATCAGACGCAAAACCGGAATTTAGCGATTGGACTGGCGAACGACCTGCTCAAGCACGTCGGAAAATGGGATCCGGTCGCAAATACCAAAGCTAGGATGTCGAGATAGGCGGGCACGAGTGAACCCGGGTGACGTGAGTCCACATAGGAATCTTGCCTGATCCCGTGGATGGATAAATCGGTCAGGGTACTCACTTGATACCTCTTCAAGCAGTTTTAATGCAGAAGATCCAATCGATTGAGGACCCTGTTTTGGGATAGTCCATGGTCCCTCACCTTGGCAGGCAGTGCATTCTCCACACGGTTCAGTTGATTCCCCAAAGTGCTTGGAAAGGCTTTGCGGTTGGCATGAAGTCGCTAGGGCAAGATGATAAAATTCGTCCAAACGGTCGACTTCACTTGTTTCGCGTGTCGTCAGGCGTTCATGGAGTTCATCGGCTAGAGTCTTTGCATCATCAATGTTTTTTAGCTTGCGATATCCATGAACGAGATCAGATACTTTCACTTCTAGCCAGTTCTGTTCACTCATATGATCGATCGCACGTATCACCCGTTGGCGATCAACGCCAAGTTTTTTTGCGGCAAGAACCGTGTTCAGCATAAACCATGTGCGCCCTTTGGTAAGTGACGAAAGCACCCCCGCACAAAACTCACGTTCCTCACCTTGGTAGTGATCCAGAATGACACGTGATGAGACCAGCGGTTTGATTTTGTAGGTGTCGTACCGCGGTGATGTTGCTTTCAGGTAGCCCGCCAGTTCCAAGTAGGTCAGCAGGGTTCGCACCACCAGAATTCGGATATCGGTTTCATAGGAGAGTTTGTGATGGGAAATATGAAACGGATCATGTTGATCTTTGATCAAATCAATCAATCGTCCGACACCATGCCTGGAGGGTGTGTCTCCATAAGTAAAGTTTTCCAGCACAGTGCGATCTTCAACCGACAACAGTATTTCACAGGTCGCCTGCTCATTGTCACGGCCTGCTCGACCGATTTCCTGTGCATAAGCTTCAAGTGATTTAGCCGGGTTGAAGTGGTACACATATCGAATATCAGATTTGTCGATCCCCATCCCAAAAGCAATCGTGGCAACGACGATGCCATCGGAAGAGGCAATGAAGTCCTGCTGTATTTGTTCACGTTGCTCAGGCTTCATTCCGGCATGGTAGGCAGTTGCCTCAAGACCATCTTCTGTCAATTGCTCGGCAATCTCTTCCGCAGTTCGTTGCAATGTGACATAGATGAGTGTTGAGCCCCTCGGACGTTCACGAAGACGTGACAGCAGTGTGGGGTACTGCTCGTCAGCATCAACGACCGTACTCTTGAGGTGCAGATTGGGACGGAAGAAACTGGTGCGAATTGCGTCGTCTTCGGCAATGCCAAAGGCCTTACGAATATCGGTCAGCACGCTGGGGGTTGCTGTCGCCGTGAGAGCAAGAATGCGTTCAGCAGAGAGCTCTCTGGCCAGTTCAGCAAGTTTCAAGTAGTCAGGTCGAAAGTTGTGTCCCCACTGACTGATGCAGTGCGCTTCATCCACTGCAAATAGTGAAACATGCAAGGAACCGACCATGGCTAGAAAACGTTCGTTGAAGAATCGTTCGGGGGCGACGTACAGCAGTTTTGTTCGCCCCTCGCGAATGTCTTTCATTGCCGTGGTGAATTGCTGTGCAGGCATCGATGAATCGAGACGGACAGCACTGATGCCTCGAGCCGCCAAAGCATCACATTGATCCTTCATCAAGGCGATCAAGGGTGAAACGACGACGGTGGTTCCAGCAAGCATTTGACTGGGTAACTGATAGCAAAGACTTTTTCCACCACCGGTAGGGAAAACGGCAGCTACGTTCTTGCCTTGAAGCAACCGTTCCATGACGGCCGATTGGCCTGAGCGAAAATTTGCGAGACCAAACTTCTGCTGCAGGATGTCGAGCGGATTTTCTGTCGGTCCGTCACTTGCCATTTGCTGCCGGTTGTCCACTGCCTTTTCCTCAAAGTCCATCTTGGTCCGTTTCGGCGACTTCCTGTTAACATGCTTGGCTCGGAAGTGTAAGAAAGCACACTTTCTAGTCAAGGTTCAAAACTGCCGGACCGCTCAGTTTGGTCAACCGGTGGCTTGTTTGATACCAAGCATCCGATCGAGCGAATCACCTGTTTGATAGATGAGTGCCTCGGGAAAGTGCTGGTAGGGATGGAAGTACTCGAAGGTGAGGTAGCCGTCATAACCGACGTCACTAAATGCCTCCAGCACGGCGGGCCAGTTGGTGGTTCCATCAAGCAGGGGGCGAAAAGCCTCTAGTGAGTGGTCGGTGCCTTTCTTGGTGTATTCCTTGAGGTGAACATTCTTGATGCGTTTACCAAGAATGGGGATCCAGTGCTCTGGAAACTGGTATTCCATGATGTTTCCAGTATCAAAATGCACCTGAACATACTGGCTGGAAAAGCTATCAACAAAGTCCACCATCTCCATGGGGGACATCAGGTACCCATTGAAGAAGATGTTTTCCATATTGAGATGGACTTTAAGTTTTTCGGCTAAGGGAAGAAGTTGGCCGATTGCTTCCCGTGCTCTTTGATCACATAGATCATTGGGAGTTGGCTCATGATCTTCTCGCCACGGCATGTGAACCGCGCCGGGAACCACAAGCAAGTTTTCTGTTCCGAGGTCGTGGGCAGCTTGGGTCATTTTTGCTGCCAGTTCCATGCCTTTGGCACGTTCCGCTGGGTCATTGCTGGTGAGAGGGTAAGGCCAGAACAAGAAGGAGCAGAGACCACTGATCTCGATTCCAATCTCCTCTGCCATCCTTCGAATCTGAACAAATTCTTTTGTTCCCGATTTGGGTGACAATTCACTGTCGAGGTCATAGTTCAGTTCGATGCCATCAAATCCAGCATCTTTGGCTAATTCGAGGCATTGCCGCAGGCTCATCTTGTCTGGGTACGGGAAAGCCCACAAGTTGATGGACTTTTTCATGCGGTACTTTTGGCGTGCAGGGTTGGGGTTAGCCGCCGTCGTGGTTTTGCTTGCTCCTGTGCCTGCCAAGGCAGCACTACCGAAGGCGGCGTAAGTGAGAAGCTGTCTTCTTCCAATAGCATTTTCAGGTTTCGTCATGGCACTCTCACTAAGTCGAAGGAAACGGTTTGAGGGCTTAAGTGGGAAATCATGGGATGAAAATAATGGAATGGAAAAAGAGCATTTCTTTGCATTTCTTTTCGTGCAAAGCAGATCGCAGGAATTCTGTTTCTTCCCATCGATTTCCGTGAAGCAGTTAATTCAAACGTGCCTGCATCTTCACATTATCCTCCCACAAAACGGTCGTACATGGTCCGCGCGACACTGATTTCTGACGTGCCTGTGATCACGACGCGGCCATCCCGAAAGAGGGTTAAACTGTGGGTCTCGTTCGGGAACAGACGCACAAAGAATGGATTGGCCTGTACGCGACCAACATTTTTCCAGCGTTCCGTCATGAGCGTCAGGTCGATTTCTGTGTTCCGGCTTCCCGCAATCTGAACAGCGTCACGTCCACAGAGGGTGGCCGCAGCTTCAGACTGAACTGTTCGGTCACCTTCCAAAAACTGATATTCGTCATTCCCGCAGGCTGGGCAGGAATCGCTCAACGATGGCGAGATGTTCAATTCGCGAAAACGATTGCTCCATAGATCGATCGACAACAGGGAGGTGTGGACGTGTTGGCGATTTCCAGATAACCACTTGATCGCTTCTGTACTCTGCAGGCTTGCAACGGTGTGGGTCGCAGACCCGACTACTCCAGCGGTGTCGCAGGTGTCTACAGCTGAGGCTGGCGGAGGCTCTGGGACGAGGCAACGAAAGCAAGGCCGTCCCGCTCCGGTGAACAGCCGAACTTGTCCCACCGCTCCCACACAACCACCATGCACCCAAGGTGTCTCGGTCTTCAGAGACCAGTCATTGAGCAGGAAACGGATGAGGAAATTATCAGCGGCGTCGATCACCAAATCGACATCACTCAGAATATCACTGATGTTGCTTGATGAAACATCGGCGACCACAGGGTGTAATTCGATATTGCTATTGATGGCTCGGAGTCGATCGCAGCTGGCATCAGCTTTGGAACGCCCGTCGATCGCATCCTGTTCGATGTACAGTGCTTGTCGTTGCAAATTGGTCCATTCGACAACATCACGGTCGATGATGACAAGTTTACCAACACCAGCGCGGGCCAGTATTTCAGCGGCCACGGTTCCCAGGGCACCAGCACCCAGGATAGCGACTCGCGAACCGGTAATGCTTTGGTGGCCCTCGGACCCGATGGGGGCAAATTGAATTTGTCGGGCGTATCGGTTAGCCGGAGAATCGCTGCTCATGAAGACGATGGTCGATCAAATGCTATGCGGGTAAGTTAGTTCCATGAATGCGATCTTGCCTGCTCGCAGGGCTCGACGCAAGCCACCAGAACCCTCAGCCGCTATGTTACACGATGAAAGACTGTTATCTGCCTAATCTGCATCGGCTCCGTGAGAGATCGGAATTGTTGAGAAACCTTCGCATGTTCTTCGATCAGCGGGGTTTTTTTGAGGTTCAACCACCCTGTTTGACGACAGATTGTGTGATTGATCCCTATATCGATCCCCTGCGTGTTGATACTCGTGAATTTCAGTTGAGTCCACGTAACGGGCAAGAATTCTATTATCTGCAGACCTCTCCCGAGGCGGCCATGAAACGCATGTTGGCTGCTGGGGCTCCTTCCATTTACAGCCTTGGGCCCGTCTTCCGCGCTGGTGAACAGGGAGAACAACATGATTTGGAGTTCACCATGCTTGAGTGGTATGAACTGGGAGCCGATGTAGAACAGGGGATAGAAATTCTGGGTTCGCTGGCGTGCGAAGTTCTTAAGAAAGATCATTTTGAAGTTCATTCGTATCGACAATTATTTCGCGATCACTGTGGGTTTGATCCCATCGATGCGCCACTTTCGACACTTCAACAATATGCTGAAGTGATTGATGCTTCTCTCGTGATCTCGATTGCGGAGGATCGCGATGGTGTTTTGGATCTGATTCTCACTCATGTGATTCAACCAAAACTCGGGCACGACAGTCCCGTGATTGTGCGTGACTATCCACTCAGTCAAGCAGCGTTGGCAAAGGCTTCAACGCAGGACAAACAATGTGCGGCACGCTTTGAACTTTTTGTAGCCGGCATCGAGTTGGCTAATGGTTACGACGAACTGCGGGACCCTGATGTGTTGCTGGAACGCTTTCGTGCTTGTAATGAGAAACGTCAAAAATCAGGACGCAGTCCATTGCCTCTGGAAGTGCCATTTCTTGAAGCAATGCGTTCTGGCCTCCCTCAATGTGCGGGAGCAGCGTTGGGGGTTGATCGTTTGCTGGCAGTTCAATTAGGGGAAAACACAATTTCAAATGTCATGCCATTTACGATTTTGAACGTCTGAAAAAAAATTTCGCATTCGACCAGTCGCTGGAGTAAAATAGAAACTGCTCGATTGAGGAGGTCGATATGAAACAGTTTGAGATATCTTCAGAAGGTGGCACGGCGACTCATAGTAAAACTGGTACACGCAGGCTGGCGGTCAATGCCGCATTCTTGAAAGACATCAAGGATGATAATCAGGACCTGAAAAGGCTGCTGGACCAGATCACGCCGATCACCCGTCACCAACAGACGGCAGCAAATCATTGGCCTGAGCTCATCACGCTCATGAGTGATTTGCGGGATCAACTGGCCTTGCACTTTTCGTTGGAAGAAGCTTACGGCTATTTCGATGACGCCGTTGTTTCATCGCCCCAATTGAGCGTGACTGCGGAAGTGCTGCGAAGCGAACATCCTTTTCTTTTTGCAGCTATTCGTGATTTGGCTGATCAAGTTTCCGAAGTCTGCGCTGATAGACCGGAACAGGTTAATCGTTTCATTGAGCAGCTTGATTCGTTTCGACGCGTGTTTGAAAAACATGAAGAAAACGAGCTGGAACTTATCCTCGATTCTCTGGATGACGATTTAGGTGTTGGTGATTGATCGCGTGACAGTGCGTTTCAGTTACGTTGACAGTGGTCGCGGGTTGATTGAAGATCAACGCGACTTCGGTTCACGTTTCTGGCGTGGGGTCCGTCTTTGAATTCGGACCAGCAGAAGGTTCACGCCGCGAAAAACGTCCCAACGTGGCGACAAAACTTGGCACCAGAATCGCACGCACGTAGAAAGTGTCGATCAGTACGCCCAGTCCCAGCGCAAAGCCAAGCTCAGTGATGCCACGCAGCGATGTGGCATTTGATTCGTTGTAATAACCAAACCAACTTGCAATGGTTGGGAACCACGATGAAGAGGTCATGCTGAAGAATGTAGCCGCCATCACGAGTCCACATGCCGTGATGATTCCACCGGTCTTGGTGATCGCCCGTCTTAGAGCTGACAGCCAGCCCAGATTCTTTTGCTCTTCGACAATTCTGGTCACCAGATAGACGTTGTAGTCCTGTCCAATTGCCACAAGGATGACAAACAGGAATAGCGGTAGTTTCCAGTCCAGACCAACAAAGTCCGAGCCATATACGTTTTGGAAAAAGATCAGCGTGAGACCCAAGGTAGCGTAGTAACTGATCAACACGGTTGCGATCAGGTACAGACAGAGTCCAAGTTTGCGTATGACAATTAGCAACACAAGAAATACAGCCAGTACAACAGCAATCTTGATGCGCTGATTATCACGCAGCGTGACGGTCCGGAGGTCAATGATGGACGGGGTGGTTCCGGTTAGAACAACCCGTGATCCTGCCCATCCAGAATTTGGTTGTTCGACGTATTGATGAAGGAACTTGTCGATGTCCGTGACGATCTTGGCAGTGTCCATTGCAAATGGGTCACCATCGATTGTGATGTCGAGTCGGGCGAGTCGATTTTCCATCGCAGGGAGCGGCGAGAAAAAGTACTGCTGTGCCAAACGATGATTTTGCAATGCCCTTCGCCGCCAAGCATCACGATTCAGTAAACTCATGTCCCTGTCTGGAGGGAAGTCACCCAGTGGATCGTCAGCAGTTCGGACAGTGGAGACCCCATCGAGTGTGTACAGCTTTTGAGCGAGTGTCTTGATTTGTTTTTCTAGCTCTTTTCTCGCTACGTTTTCAGGATGGACAAGCAAAACGGTGACAGGGTTGATTTTCCCAATGTCGAAGTGCTGTGCGAGCAGACGCAAGCCTTGCCGACTTGGGGCGGAGTGGTTCAGTTGACCGCTGAGGTTGTAAGTAACCGCACCTTCGTTCCTGAGTCCGTAAACGCTTGGGATCAGTAGCAGCCCGATCCCAAAAATCAGTGTGGTAAGCGGATACCTGGTCAGCGTGAGGGCAATCCAGTTCCAAAGGTTTTCAGTGGAGGATCGTCCCTGCGGATTTGTTTTGCCGTATACCGTCAGTGGTCCAGAGTCATTGATTTTGATGGGTGTGGGCCAGAATACCTTCGGTCCAATCGCTCTGAGTAAAGCAGGCGTTAAAGTGGTGCAAACCAGCAGACCCACCAGCAAGCAGATCGCGATGATCGGACCGGTGTAGTGGAATTTTCCAAAGCTTGCGATCCAAAGCATGCCTAAGCCGACAACCGTGGTCATGGCACTGCCAATCAAAGCACCCATCACGCCTGAAAGTGCATTGGTGCATGCTTGATCCCACGGAACCTTGCTTGCTTCCTCGCGTAGACGGGCAATTAAAAATAGGCAGTAATCAGTTCCAGCACCAAAGAGGATCACAACAACAAAGATACGACTGGTTGTGAAGACCCTGAGATCCAGTCCGGGAAGCGTTCCGTTGATCGATCCCTGTGTCAGAAGAGTTACAAGTGAAGCTGAGACAACCACAGCCACCCCAATGGATAACATGGGAACAGCGACCAGCAATGGGGCTCGATAAACGATGGCAAGAATGAGCAGAATCATCACGACGGTGATCCACTCGGTGTACTGAATGGCATCACGGGCAGCCAGCAATGTTTCGCCACCAATCGCCGCGGATCCCGTTATCAACAGTTGCAGCCCCGGGTCTGTGTATTGCATGCTGTAGTTGCGAACATCATCCAGCAATTGGTGGACCACCTCGACGGTTTCAATATTGCCAGTCGCCGCGAGCTCTGAGGAGAGTTGCATCACAGCAAGCTGTGCCCCTTCCTGTTTAAGGCTAGCGCCAATCAACTGGTCATCCCAGCCCAGAATGTCAAGCAGTGATGTCCAACCGGTGAGGTCGCGTTCAGCGATGGGTACAGCGAGTTTGGGCAGGTCTGGAACAAACACCAGAGCTGCCTCGAAATCACGACCCACATCCTCTTCTGGTTCTTCCAACGCTTCCAACAGTTTTCCACGATCCCAGAAGGCGATTGCCATTCTTGGTTCGCGCAGTTTCGGAGTATCTGATGGAACTTGGTCTGCGATCCGTTCATAGAACGATTCATCCGCTGCGATGGAGTGGTCAAAGGCTTCGCGTGCCAGCTTGACCCACTGCGCTGATTTAGTGTCTTCCTGAATCGGACCGCCGGCGTACCCGTATTTAATGGCACGTTGCCAACTGACCTCGCCAAGTCGATGATAAAGTCGCCGGAGTAAATCAAGGCCGACGATCTCGTCACGCTTTTTTAGTTCACCCGTGGTGCGTCCGAGCACTAGAACAATTTGGCTGCGACTTCGGACATCTGGAAACGCTTCGTCCAGCAGGTGTCCACCAGCAACACTGCTCATATTGGTTGGCAAGTACTCAAAGTCACCATCGTAGGCCACATCGTTCCATGCGGGGGCGATGCTGCGAATCAGGATGGCGCCCAGTAACCAGACAGTGAGGATGATCCACCAATGTCGGGTGACTTGTTTTGCCCAGCGATACGAAATGGATTCGTGCATTCGCTGCGTGGGGTGGGTTGAGAGGTTAAAGAGTCGGCGGCTGAACCGGGTTAATGTAGCAAGAACACCCTGTCCTGTCGGTTGGGTGATTGCAATCCCGTGATACGCTTTGAGCCGGAAATACTCGATAATTTCCCCAAGGGCGGGGATTCTGAGCCCAGCCGATCAAATTTCGAATGGCCAAGTAAGCTTTGGAGAGTTCGCTTTATCCAACTTAACATCGTGCCGGTTAGTCTTGGCCGCGGCATCGCATTGACTCCGCTCGATCGAATTCGCTGTCTGCGACCGAGCCTGCACCGCTGTGTTTTGAATTACGAGGGACGACGGTGGATATTTCCCGACGGGCGACAGTATCCAATTCCGTGCGAACTGGTGTCTGGCGTAGCTTGAAGAAGGAGGTAACAGAGCGAGTGCTTTTGCATTGTTATTTGTAACGGTCTGGACTAGGAATGAAGCGGTCCAATGAACTGAGATCCGCTTCATTCGACTCGGCGAATTCGTGCCCAAGTACCGCAATCTGATTCGCTGCTGTGGTCAATTGTGATTCATTGTTCAGTTGCAATTTGACCGATTTGAAAATGTCGACGATTTGCCGTAACTTTGGGTAATCAATCTTTGCATCGATGCTCGCTAGGCGTGCTCCAGCGCGAGCGGCGCGTTTTGCAGAAGTCACTCCATAGGTCGCTTTTTCGGTAGCGATTGCGGTGGCTCGCAGGCTTGCTTCCAATTCAGCGATCATTCCTGCAACGAACATCAGACGAAGTCGTTCGGGGGCATTCACTCGGTTGGTTTTCCCATCTGATTTCAGAAAGTTGTGGCGAATCAGACCTTGGCTCCAAGAAACAAATTCAAATTCTAAAATTCCTGCAGAGTGTCCGCCGATATTGACCAACTCTTCATCTGCGGTTGTGTGGCAACGCAGACAACTCTGGGCCACGGCGTAGACATTTTTTGGGTTTCGCATACCCGCTTTGACACTGTCAGCGATTCGTTGGGAACGATGCGTGGGGCTTTCGCTCAGGCTGCTCAGACCCTCTCCACCAAGATCATGGTGAACTGCAAGCCAGTTCTTTGCGGCACCATGACAGGATTCACAGGAGACACCGGAAATCACGTGCAGAGCTGTTTCAGGAGTTTGCTGTTGGGTTTAGTGACAGGCGACGTAGCGTCCTGAGTTCTTGATGGAGTTTAAACCAAGTTTTGAGGCGATCGCCTTTGCTTCTGGGCGCCGGTGTAATTGGTCGAGAGTCGTCGCATGCGGCGTCTTTTTCCAAACCTGAATATCGGCAGCATGGCACTTAACGCATGCTTCATTTCCTACGACCAGCTTGGGGTCCGCTGATATGGCAGCGGAGCTCATGATTGCAGCGATCGCCACCGGCAGAAGCGAAATGGTGAATAACCAACCAAGTGCAGTTTTCATGCTGAAGAATGTGTCGAAGTGCGTAGGATTCCGGATAACCCGAACATTCGCATTGAGGCGCGAGTACGCAGGGGCCTTCTGCCTACGGCAACCCTACGTCATTTCTAAGCCAAAGCAGCTTGTGGCATCGGAAAGATTAAAATTGGATAGCAAAAAAGCCAGATTCCAAGAGAAGTCGGGTTTCCAATTCAATGGCGCACTAGCAGAGAGCTATTCGGGAAGTCGCAAAGAGCCTTTGAGCGTTACTCGAGAATTCTCTCGACCTCACTCATGACCGCAGCTATGTCGACCTTCTCGGAGGTGAAGGTGTGGGTCTTTACCACTTGACTGTCTTTTGCAACAACGACCGTTACATCAGCATCGGCCGGCAGTTTGTAGTTCAAGGGACCCGTTTGTACCTCTTTCGCTATCACGACCGGTACATGTTCTACTTTTGCCGCCGCCGCAACTTCTCCAGCAGCGGCTTTCACCGCTGATGAGCTATCTCCCATCATGGTAACGAGGCCCTTGAGACGCCTTTTTCGATTTGAAAACACAGCTCTATCGATCCGTTTGACCAACTCAGTGACACGACCGCCTGTTCGTCGGGCGAAGACCATGACCATTGGACTGGATCCGTAACGACAGCGGTAGCAGAGTTGCTCGCCGGGTCGCACACCATCATCGTCAGCTCCCGCCACCTTCGTGACATAGAAAACGCCAACCGAGTCACCCTGCCGTAGGGATGAACGTTTTTGAGCCGGTTTTGTAAGCTGGTTCGGAGCTTGGCTAAACACAGGCGACTCGTGCAGCAGGGCTAGCACAGAAAACGCGAGTAAAACAGCGATCATGCGTCCCGAGGACATCAATAACATCTGATTTGTGTTCCGCAATGTTAGGATTTGACCGTTGGCAAATTTCAAAATTTCACGGTCAGTAGCCAAAACAGCGCTCGGGAAGCAGACCCAGCATCATGCAGTGGCCTCACCGAGGGGACGGAATTATGCACCCGATTTCGAATCTGAACACCCCTTCCGCACAGAATGGACCGAAACAGCCTGATCCGCTGCATTCAGGAAAGCGATTGTCTCGTTGTGTAACCACTCATGCCTGCTGCAAATCCATCCCCCAAACAGCTTATTTGCGATATTCCAAGCTTGTTCAGAGAGCTTTTGTCTCTCAGGAGTGATTCGCTCACCCGTTCACAGGGTGTGACAAAATGGCCCGCCCGGTCACGCTTCTCCAGAGGGGGGCAGGCGGTCCGAAACGGTTTTCACGCTATCAGCTGTGACCGTCTGTTCAGGGGATCGAGATAGAGTCGAATTCGACAAATGTGCCCACTGGCCCCTGGAGCCTCAATTCCAATTCAGTGATCAAACCTTGCCAAGCTTTGTTTCCAGACAACGGAATGGAAACAGTCGTCCATTTTTCGCCCTTCTCGACTGTGATCTCGCCCACGATTTCGTTCGACGCTTTCTTGCTGTTGGAGGTTGCAACTAGCTGCAAGACGATATCGTGATCCGAGCGAGCTTGGATTGTAAATTCGCCTCGATTTTTTTCAGCGGAAAGTTTGAGTCCGCGTCGGTGCAAACTCGATGGCTGTTTGCCAAGTGTAAAGTCAAGATAACCTTGACCACCTGCGATATTGTCCAAGTCAGGCGATCCAGACCAGCCTTCTGTCTGCCAACCACCACAATCAAATGTGAACAGTATCTTGCCATCCAAAGGATCACGTCCATTGACCTTCTCCCATGTATCCGAAAGACCGTCACCATCGGTATCGACACGGACTACCTCGTATTCAGGATTCACACCTGTTCCCCATTTGTGCTCCTGCCCTTGGTAAGCAATTTCTTCATCCGATTCTTCAACTATGCCAGCATCGCCCTGAGCAATCCACTGCTCGAGTAGTGCTCGGTGTTTCTCGAGCACGGTTGCGTGTTTGGGATCGGTCGCCAAATTTTTGATTTGACTGGGGTCTTCAATGACATCGTAAAGCTCTTCGGCTGGTCGCTCCCCAAAGTAAATCTCACTCAACTTTGCTGACAGTGTTCCGTCTGCATACATTGCTCTGAGGTTTCGAACGTAGTCCTTGTTATCACGGTACTGTGGTTGCAGGAAAATTCGATCCGTTTTGAAATTACGCGTGTAACGGTATCGGTGGGTGCGGACTGTACGTACCCGGTCAATGGTGTGGTCGAGTCGATCTTTGGCTGCGAAAACGGAGCTACGCGGAACGAGTTTTGAGTCAAACAGATTTTGCCCTTCGTACCAGTCTGGGCGAGGGACTCCTGCCCATGCCAAGGTGGTGGCTGACAGGTCCAATAAATTTACCAAGTCATCACGAACAGCACTTGCGGGAACATAAGGCGCTGGACCAGCCATGACAAAAGGCACATGAAGTCCACCTTCGGTCGGCATCTGCTTGTGGCGGACCAAGTTGTTCGCTCCATGGTCACCGAAGTAGACAACAATTGTGTTGTCTGCGAGCCCCGATTCCTTCAGTCCTTCGAGTACGTTGCCGATGAAGTCATCATCTTTTCGGATAGCGTCATAGTGCTGAGCAACAACGGATCGATAAAGATCATTTTGGGGATAGTCGGGAGGAACCGTGACTGTTGCTGGATCAACCTTGCGAGACGCTGGGAATTTGGTGGTATTGTTCTTGCCCCCTGCTGTCTGGATCTGCCCAAAAAATGGTTGATTCTCACTCAGCTTTTTCCAAGGAATTGAATTTCTGGATTTTTGCTCCAGAGAGTAGGTTGCTGGGTTATCCCACACAAAGTTGTAATCGGTTTTCCCGAGGTTGAACGTGAAGTAGCCACTTTCCTTTACTAGCTGCGGAAGCAGCTTCATGTGGTCAGGCAGATGAAGCTTCGCTGGTCCTCGAGATGAACGATGCTCGTGAGCATTGAAGCGAATCTGATTTTGGCCACCCATCAATGCAGAACGGCAAGCCGAGCAAACCGGGGCTGGAACAAAAGCACGAGAAAAAAGCACACCCCGTGCTGCAAGCGAATCTATGTTGGGTGTCGCACCTTGATTGATCGGGTCACCATAGCAACCCATCCACGGCGAGGTGTCTTCGGCAAAGAGCCATAGAATGTTTGGCCGACTCTTCGCTTGGGAACCTTTGGATGATCCGTCTTGGCCGTACAGATCGGACGCGTGTGAGAAGGCAGAAACTGCAAAAGCAAGCAATAAGCCGGCATAGCCTTGGGGCAAGATTGTTCGTTGCATGGTGTCGAATAATGAAGGGTGTTGAGTCTAAGCTGAAAAGATAGGTTATCCCATTCATGTCTTTCCTAGGAGCTGAAAACGGATTTTGGCGATGTTCTTGGTTGGTTTTTAGCTGTCAGGCTTCGCTATGACTCAAATTGATTGGTATCGAGGACCGATTCTTCTGCCAGCACGCTCGCAGCGTATTCATCGCTCAGTTGAAAATTACTTGAATGTTGCTTTTTGATAGTTCCTTAACGCCGAATGCCGCGGATCGCAGACAACCCAGCGCTGCACTTTTCTGCTCACATTTTTCGTCTCTTGTTCTGTTTCCACGGTGTCTCGAGTCGCTTCGGCATGTTGCCCCAAATGGCGTTAGAATGCAGGATGTTCATCGGCTGGGTATGCAGCTGCTGGAGACTGTGTGCATCGTGATGCTTTGTTTTGTCAGGAGAAGATGATGGGACTACGTGTTTGTTTGTTTGTCGTCGTTGGGGCGTGCATGGTGTTGGCGAAAGGGGCAACTCGATTGCACGCTCAGGGTAAGTTTGAGGGCTTCCCTGCCACGAAGAAAAGACCGGTGACTGACGACTACCACGGGACCACGGTCAGTGAGGATTTTCGATGGTTGGAAGATGGGGCTAGTCCTGCAGTCAAGAAATGGAGCGACATGCAGAATAGCTACGCCCGTAGCATTCTGGACCACTTGCCAGGTGTGCCTAAGTTGCGGCAGCAGATCACTCAAATTCTTAGTGCGAAGACCATCAGTTTTGGGAGTGTAGCGTTACGTGGCGGAAAGTGCTTTGCCATCAAGAAGGAACCGCCCCGACAGCAACCGTTCATCGTGATGATGAACTCAGTGAATGACGTGTCTGATTCGCGGATCATTGTCGATCCTAATAAGCTTGATACCTCAGGCGCAACGTCGGTTGATTGGTACAAAGTTTCCCCCGATGCCAAGTGGTTGGCAGTATCACTGTCCAGTGGTGGTAGCGAAGTCGGTAATTTGAGTCTTTATGATATTGAAACCGGGAGGCGGGTCCCCAGCGAAAGCATTGCTTACGTGAATAGCGGAACAGCAGGCGGATCGCTTGCTTGGTTCCCAGACAGTTCTGGCTTCTTTTACACGCGGCACTTCAAGGTCAATCCTGACGATCCCAATGATCAGAATGTGTACCAGCACGTCTATCGTCATCAATTGAGGCAAGCTGTCGCTGATGATCAATATGAACTGGGCGAAGGCTTTCCGCAGATTGCTGAAATTCAGCTGGCGATGGATGAACTGACAGGGAACTTGTTGGCTACCGTGCAAAAGGGTGATGGTGGCGAGTTTGGCCACCATCTGCGTGATGCGGATGGGAAGTGGCGACAGTTCAGCCAGTTCGGCGATGGTATCAAGCAAGCTGTATTTGGCAAGCAAAGCGACTTGCTGGTGGTCACACTTCATCAGGCACCGCGAGGGAAGATTGTTCGTGTTCCTGTTGCAACTCTTGATGTCAAAAACTCTCCGGTAATGATTTCCGAAGGTAACGACACTATTGTCACCAGTGGTGTTGCTTTTTGGGGTGAGACGACCATTCTTCCAATGCAGGATCGTTTGTATGTGGTTTACCAATTGGGCGGACCCAGCGAGCTGCGGTGCTTTGATTACAACGGCCGGCCCTTGCCCGTGCCGGATCAGTTGAAAGTAGCGGCGGTGCATGGTTTGCAAGGTTTGGACGAGCAGTCTGTGCTGTTTGGAAATACGTCCTATACCGAACCGGATGCCTATTATCAGTACAACGCAGTCACGCGTAAAACCGTGAAGACTCAAATCGCGAATGTTTCAGCGACAACGTTGGATGGAGCACGCGTGATTCGCAAGTTTGCGACATCCGCTGATGGGACCAAAGTACCCCTCAATATCATTTTGCCACCCGGCGTTACTGCCGATGGATCCAATGCCTGCATCGTGTACGGGTACGGAGGATATGGTGTCAATCTGGAGCCTCGCTTCAGACCACTCAATCGTATTCTGATGGATCACAAAGTCATTTACGTTGTGACCAATCTGCGCGGCGGTGGTGAGTATGGTGAGCAATGGCATCTCGAGGGTAATCTCACGAATAAGCAGAACGTATTCGATGATTTCGCCGCGTGCGTGAAGTACCTGAACTCAAATGGTTACACCACGCCTGAGCGAACTGCGATATTGGGTGGCAGTAATGGCGGTCTGTTGATGGGAGCAGCATTGACCCAGCATCCTAATATGGTCAAGGCAGTCGTTTCACTTGTCGGTATCTACGACATGTTGCGGGTTGAACTCTCTCCTAACGGAGCCTTTAACGTCACCGAGTTTGGGACCGTCAAGCAGAAAGATCAGTTTGACGCGTTGTATGGCTATTCGCCGTATCATCATGTGCAGGATGGTGTGAAATATCCTGCGGTACTTTTCATGACGGGCGAAAACGATCCACGTGTTGATCCGATGCAGTCACGAAAAATGACTGCTCGATTGCAACAAGCGACCGCTGCTGATACGCCCATTCTGCTTCGCACCAGTGCTAATACAGGACATGGCAGTGGGAATTCCTTGACGGAACAGATTGAGCAAAGCGTAGATCTTTATGCCTTTCTATTCTGTCACCTCGAGGTCGATTGATGCCTTGAGCCCGTTTTCTTGTAGGAGCTTTTACTGACGGTGGAAATGGACCATGCAAAACCACCAACTGACGCGGAAGCACGTCCAGCGAGCGACGAAGATCGGTACTCGGGATAATCGTTCTTCGAGGTGGAAGCAAAAAACGACTTCGCAGCGTCTAAGTCCTCAGGGCTGAAAAACTTGATGTTGCCTCGGTAGAGAGATTGCACACGATCAAGATCAGCAAGTTGTGTCCATGGCACGCTGTTGCCGTGATGCCAGACGATTGCCTGTGCAACGTTTTGTGGGATTTGACCGGTGCCGAGTTGTTGACAGACCTGAGTAAGAATCGGGTCAGTTGTGAATTTTTCCAGTGGAATCATGCGATAGGCTATTCGTGGTTTCGGATCCGGCTTGCCATGTTCGAGACAAACTGTTTTGGCCTTCAGTTTGTGGACTTTGCCAGGTGCAATACGCATGATTCCTCTACCGAAGCCCTGTTGATTCCCAAAGCCCTGGCCGTTTCCGAGCCCCTGTCCATTACCCATGTCGAATCCTCCACCCACACCCTGACTTCCGCCGCCGCCAGGGTTTTGATTTTGGTTTTGATTTGGATTTTGACCGAACTGTCCGAGCACGGGTACGGCAGCAATCCCCTGAGGAAGTTTCAGCTGCAGAGGTTCATCTGACTCATTTTTGATCAAGACGTTAGCTTGTTTGGCGTTGAGGGCAATGAATTTTACCGTCACATCGCCCTGTTCAACTGCTTTGAATAAATCGATGCCCTTTTCTTCTTCTGCTAAGGCTTGCTGTGAGCCAATGAATCCAATCGCTGCGAGAAGCAGGGGAACGAGGTTTGTGGTGTGTCGCATGAGTTAATTCCTTTGACAAGTTTTGGAAGACGAGGTTGGAAACAGAAAGCAGACAGCGTGCCAAAACGGCTTTTTTTCAATGAGCACTTGATTTGTGATCGAACAAGCACTGGTGATATGAATGAGACGCGAAAATGTTGGCTCACGATTGCACACGTGTTTTGTTTTGCTACACCTCGGCAGGGATTCTCATGCCTTCTATGCAGGCAACGTGAATAATGTGGGGGTATCGGGTAAAATCTGGGTTCGCGAAGCGGCATTCCACGTCCGTGTGCTGTAGATTTCGAACCGCTTCACCCATCCCAGCAATGGGAGTCGTTTCTGAAACCATTTGTGCAAGTGAAAAAACATGCAGATTCGTGTTGCAAAACTCATTGTTCTGGGATGTTCTCTAGGATCTCTTCTGGGCGTTTCTTCGCAGTCAGTCGTGTTTAGTCAGCAGACCGTCGATGTTGCGAAGGCGATTGATCAATACGCTGTTGTGGACCTGACCACTGATCTCAGCCAGTTGACAGACAAGCAGCGGCAGATGCTTCCCTTGTTGATGGAAGCTGGCAAGATCATGGACAATTGTTTTTGGTATGAAGCATACGGCCCCCGTAAGAAATTCATGGAATCACTGGAGAAGTCTCAAGTCCGAAGATTCGTGAAGATCAATTACGGTCCATGGGATCGGCTTGATGGTAATGCCCCCTTTGTTGAGGGCGTGGGCGCGAAACCATTGGGTGCTAATTATTACCCTGCCGACATGACCAAGGCAGAGTTCGAGGCGGCCGATTTGAGCGGCAAGGACAGCTTGTATACCTTTTTACGTCGTGACAAATCTGGCAAACTCAAAGTCGTTCCTTATCGCGAACAATTCAAACAGCCCATGCAGCGTGCAGCTGATCTGTTGCGTCAGGCGGCAGAACTAGCAGAGGACACCGGACTGCGCCGCTACTTGATGCTCCGTGCAGATGCTTTGTTAACGGACGACTACCAACCGAGTGATCTTGCATGGTTGGACATGCATGACAACACCATTGATGTTGTGATTGGTCCCATCGAAAACTACGAAGACAAGTTGTACGGATATAAGACAGCACACGAATGCTTTGTTTTGATCAAGGACAAGGCATGGAGTGCCCGATTGGCAAAGTATTCGAAGTTCCTGCCTGATCTGCAGGCAACCTTGCCCGTGCCTGACAAGTACAAGCAGGAAGAGCCGGGCACCGATACAGAGCTTAATGCTTATGACGTGATCTATTACGCCGGTGATTGCAATGCTGGATCAAAAACAATCGCGATCAATCTACCAAATGATGAGCAGGTTCAGTTGCAAAAAGGGACACGACGCTTGCAATTGAAAAATGCAATGCGAGCCAAATTCGACAAAATTCTAGTCCCCATTGCGGATGAGTTGATTGCGGAGGATCAACGCAAACATGTCACGTTCGATGCATTTTTCAGCAACACCATGTTTCATGAGGTGGCACATGGTCTTGGTATCAAGAATACGATTGATGGACGTGGTTCCGTGCGTACGATTTTGAAAGAGTACGCGGGAGCCATTGAGGAAGGAAAAGCTGATATTCTTGGCCTGCATATGATCAATCAACTTCACGAACGTGGAGAGCTGAAAACTCACCTGCAGGATTACTATGTGACTTTCATGGCCGGGATTTTTCGAAGCGTACGTTTTGGTGCTTCGAGTGCACACGGTAAAGCCAATATGATTCGTTTCAACTTTTTCCGTGATGAGGGGGCGTTCGAACGTCTTCCCAATGGTCGGTACCGTGTGAATGTTGATCGCTTTCGGCAGGCTACCAGGAATCTGTCATCATTGTTGTTGCAGTTGCAGGGCAATGGTGATTACGCCGGTGCGTCTGAACTGGTGAAGACGAAAGGAGTCATTGGGCCACAATTGCAAGCAGAACTCGACTTGCTGACTGAAAAAGGAATCCCTGTGGATGTGGTTTTTCGGCAAGGACCAGATGTTCTTGGGCTGAAATAGCCTGGATGTAACCAGGGTAAATCGGTGGCAACCATTTCGAATGATCGCGGACGGTCATCGTTGTCTGCCCCATCGTTTACATTCCAAGATGAGCTGAAGATCTCTTTTTGGGTTCGTGTTTTGGTGTCTTGTTTTTTCCACTCCTGGTTTGTGTCGCCAATGCTCAAAGTCGAGCCGAAGAAGACGTGAAGCTGGGTAAAGAATGCATGGAAGTGATTTTTATTGGAAAGGATCTCAGGGGGTGGGGATGGTGATCCCCGTTTGTGGTCAGGTTGTCATGGCGGGCGTGTCGTCAGGGGCCGTCAGGTTGGGTCCGACATTCAGAAGCTCTCTTGCGGGTAGATGCCAAGGTAGGGTTACCCAGAAGGAACTACCGCGTCCGAGTTCACTTTCGAAATCGACTTCGCCACCGAGGAGTTTCGCTAGTTCCTTGACGATCGATAATCCAAGTCCAGTTCCAGCGAATTCCCTGGTCAATCCCTCACCATCGAGCACTTTGCGACTTTGTCGGAACTTTTGAAAAATAATGGATTGATCCTCACCCGCAATTCCAACGCCGGTATCACTGATGAGAAGTTTGAACCGACCATTATCAACATCGCTCACGGTGACCTTGATCATGCCACCTTCTGGGGTGAACTTGATCGCATTGCTCAGCAGATTATTGAGAATCTGGCCGAGTTTGTTGGGGTCTTGACGTGCCTTTGGTAGATTTTCTGGGACATCGACAGACAGTGAAATGTTCTTATCTTCAGACAGCGACTGGATCATGTCACATTGAGCAGACACGAGACGGCCGAGTTCAAATTCGCTCGACTTCACTTCCATTTTTCCAGCTTCGACTTTTGCCAAATCGAGGATGTCATTGATCATTTCGAGAAGCAGTCGGCCACTCTTCCGAATGTTGGATGCATATCTTCGCTGCTTGTCATTTAACGAATCGATGCCCTGTAAAACTTCCGAAAATCCAATGATGCTGTTGAGTGGAGTCCGTAGTTCGTGGCTCATGTTTGCAAGAAAGTCACTTTTTAACCGATTGGCTTCGTAGAGTTGCAGGTTCAGCTGCGCGAGTTGGTCGACACGTGTGTCGAGTTCCGTGTTGACTTCCTGGATTTGATCCTGAGTTTCGGTAAGGTGACGCAGCATGCGATTGAAAGCATCTGCTAATTCACGGAACTCGTCTTCTGTTTCAATCGTTGCCCTCTGGTTGGTGTCTCCATGAGTAATGGCATCACTCACGTCTCGTAGGTGGTACATCGGATACAGGACCAGATGACGCACAATCGTGTGCAGTACAAACAGTGTGACGGCGACAATCAGCATTCCCAACGCGACGACGATGGCTCGAATGAACGTCGTCGACTCCCTCGTGCTCTCGTAGGGCATGGTCACTTTATGGACACGAAACGGAATCTGAGATGCGCGTGTTTCGGGAGGCGCGTTGGGGTCAAATGTCGTTTCGCTGCCCTTGGCCATATGACATAGTTGGCAACTTTGCTTGAAAAAGACAGGTATGTAGTAAACGCAATTTCCGTCGTCTGTTTCATACTCGTCGAATAGTGGTTGTTCCAGATTCGGTGTGATCTGGCTCAGTGCTTCATTCTCCGCAAACTCAATCGGTTCGGTGAGGTCAGGCCGTTGTTCACGTAGGGAGTTCGCGTAGAACGTTACTGAATCGCGTCTCAGTTGCTCCAGAATAGCAGCTTCGATTGGATCATCAGGTGTTTCCCGATTTGGCAGTTTGGAGTACTGCCGTGAATCACTGAGTGATAGGAATTCATGCTTGCTTTTTGATGCTTGCTCACCTTCGTCCTCATCAAAGCTGTCACCCGTAACATTGGCACCAATGATGACCTTTCGCAGGTCGCTGAGAACGGTTTCCGGATCAACCTGTTCAAGGTCTGGATCAGATCCCACAGTCACCGTTTCACGCTGATTCTTGGACCACACTGCATCATCATGAAGTAGCAGAAGTTGAATGGCGGCAAAGTCTTTTGCGCGTTGTCGGGTCGTATTGAGAACCAGTTCACGTCCCAGTTTCTCGACCACAGCAAAAGCGCCAAGCATCAGGACCATCAACGCTGAACCAAAAAAGAGCAGACATTTCCGCTCCAGACTCATCGATGCAAAAAGGCCTTTCAGCAGCCGAGTCATGATTTAGTGGTTATCCGATCGAGGGTACGAAAGTCCGCATTCAGTTGAGCTGGACACAAGAGTGTGACGGAATTTGTGTTTCGATGGCACCCGAATTTGTCCCCGCTGAGAAGCTCTACGGTTAAACCCCATTTTAGCTGGTTTTTGAGCCGATGTACGGGTTTTTGCGTTCTGTTGGTGCATTCGTTGGATTCCATGGGGCGGGCTGTGATTTGCCGTATCGCGGGTTGGGGGGCCTGTAACGTGGCACTTCGGGCAATGAAATTGCTCGTGACTTGACGATGTTGACACAATGGAGCAGGAAACGATGCATTCCAATGTGTGGATGCCTATCCATCAGACCTCGCGAAATACGATTTGAATGGAAGAGAAAAAAGTACGTTTGATGCACTATGACCCGCGCTGGCCGCAGGAATTTCAGCAAACAAAAAGCAGTATCCTGCAAAGTTGTGCTGGTTGGGTTACCGCCGTTGAACATGTGGGTAGTACCGCGATCTCGGGGCTGATTGCCCGTCCCACCATTGATGTGCTTGCTGCTGTTGAAAATGAAGCTGGCTTGGCGACGGCAGCCCAGTTGATTGAAGGGCTGAATTTCAAAATCAATGACTCACCGGACTGGTCCACCGAACCAATCGTCCTTGGGAAACCTCGTCATCTATCAAGTGCGCAACCGGATCCAACACACTGTGTTTGGCTTGTGATTTACGGATCGGATTGCTGGCTGAGGATGATCCGCATGCGGGATTGGTTAAGGGATCAGAAGGAAACGGCGATCCGTTTTGAGGAAGCCAAAGTCGCACGTTGGCGAAGCGGTGAGGGTGAACTATTGGCTTATGAGTCGGATAAAGCACTCTTCTTCGCTCATTTGGAGGATCAGATGGAAGCGTCTCGGCGATCGGGCGACAGTCTGTGATAAGGATTTGCAGCGAGAGTGATCACCGACCCGCAGTTGGGCGGCCTTCGCCGAAGGGCGCCTTTTCAGCTATTGGCGTAACTTCCGATGTTTCGTGGTGATGTGAGTACTTTCGCCGTCTGTCATGGTGCGTTGGGGTCGGTCGGCTGAGTATACTGGGGACTGCACTCCTCCTCTGATCTACCTTCTTGACCCTCTGAATCGCGATTCTTTTCCATGCCTCGGAGCCGACTTGGACCACTCGCGATAGAAACGAAACTGGGTGACCATCCGTCGCAAAGTTCGGTATGGCGAGCGATTCATGTTCAGCTCAAGCGAGCAGTCGCCGTCAAAGTATTTTCCGCGCCTTTCGGTGGTACGCCGGAGGCCCGTTCAGCATTTGCGGCAGAATGGGACGTGCTAAAACAAATTCAACATCCTGCCGTTGTCCGCTGTTACGGTGGTGGTTTTGAGGAAACAGACGCCTACTTGGCTCATGAGCTCATCGAGGGGCCTACCTTGGCCAGCGAGTTGGAACGCCGCTCGCGTCTTTCGTGGGAATCCGTTTTGGATCTCGCTGAAGCGTTGACAGGTGCGTTGGAGTCATTGCACCAAAAAGAAATCGTGTATGGAGTACTGCAGCCAGAAAAGGTGCTGTTTGCAGGTTTAAGTCCTGTCTTGATTGATGTTCGTGTTGACAGAGCGAACTCGTTGTACCGTACCAATCGTGCGGTAACGCCACACGAAATGACGTTTTGGTCACCTGAGCTGGCTGGAAATGCTAACGCGTTTTCGGTTCACAGTGACTTGTATTCATTGGGTGCGACTCTGTACACAGCCCTGACTGGTCGGGCTGTCGTTTCAGGGAACTCGGTCGAAGAAGTGCGAGGGAACATTCTTTACGAAAAACCTGAGAGCCCTGCTTCGATTGTCATGGAATGCCCCGTCTGGCTCGACAAGCTGATCATGCAGATGCTCGAGAAAGATCCCAACGATCGACCACATGGTGCTGCTGCGGTAACACTTGCTTTGAAAGAAGTGCGGCGTCGGTCAATGTCACGTGCCGGAGTCGCTGAACACGTTTCGCACGGGTTCAGTCCGCTCAATGTCACCGACCAAAAAGAAAGAGATGAAGCCCGTATTCTACTGGGACACGGTGCATTGGAGGTTGATGAGGACGAAACCGTCGCCAAGCCGGAGTGGTACGATCGAGCGATCATTCTTGTTCTTGGGTTGATCGTTATTGCCTCGATGATCACCTACACGCTTTGGCCATTGAATGAAAATCAAATGAAAAGTCGGGCAGAGGAGTTGCTGGCGCGTGAAAATCGAAATGATTTGAATCAGGCCAAGGTCAGTTTCCTCGTTCCCATGCTAGAGAAGTATCCTGACGGAGAGCACGTTGAATGGGTCAATGAGCAACTGGACCGTGTGGAGATGCTTCAGGCTGAGCACGTTTTGGAAGTCAAGTTAAAGATCAATCGACCGTTATCCAATGAGGGCGAGCGACTTTACGCCGAAGCCTACGAGTTTGAAAAGTTTGGTGACGTGGCCACCGCACTGGATCGCTATCGCAGCATGGAGACGCTGCTAGCTGATGACGACACCTACAAACCATTCGTGAATCTGGCACGGAGACAGATCGCAAGCATTGAGGAGAATGGCGTGGAACAGGGTGAAGCTGCACGAATCATTCAGGGCAAGCTTGATCAGGCGGATGAATCGCTCCAGAATGGAAACATCATCGCAGCCCGGAAAATTTGGTACAGCATCATCGATCTTTACGGTAACAACGGCAATGTTGCACCACTTGTTTCAAAGGCACAGAAACTGATTGCCGACAACGGTATCCAAGAACAGGAGCCCTCCGAGTGAGCCAGCATGACGATTCAGCTTCGCCCATTGAGGCGCAATTAGTGGCTCCCCCAAGTGCTGTTGCCGAGACGGATGCTTCCACTTTGTCAAATGCACAAGGTTCGGTTGGTAATGCACCCTCAGGGTATGGTGGTGCTGAAAAGCTGATTCAGAGCAAACTTGCGGTGTTGGCGTGCCTGTTTCTTGTGACAGGTTTTTTGGGGTTACCGTTGCTGTGGATGAATCGAAGATTCAGTACAGCAGAGCGTTTCCTGTGGGCGATTGTCGTAACAATCTATACGCTCGCTTTGATCGGGCTTGTCGGAGCCATTGTGCTCTGGTGCTACAAACAGATTGTGGGATGATCGATCACTTTGGGGTACGACAACCAGGCCATAGCGTCCCCTGCAAGCACTAATTGAGTTTTGTTTTCCAGCGATCAATCTGAAGTCGGACTTGATCCGGTGCTGTTGATCCATAACTGACAAACGCAGCCACCGAGTTTTTGCAGCCGAGAGATTCAAAAACGGTTGCGTCAATTTCAGGCGCGTGGCTTTGCAGTCGTTCCAGTGGCAGTTCGGCCAGTGCAACATCTCGCTGCATTGCTTCACCAACAATTGCGCCAACAAGGTGATGGGCGCGTCTTTGTGGAACACCTTTGTCAATCATCCATTCCATCAATGTCGTCGCATCCAGATAGCCGCGTTCCAGTCGACTCTCGATTGATTCACGCTGCAGTTGACTTCCTGACACGATCGGCGCGGCCAATTCAAGCATCGCCAGGACGGTGTCGAATGAGTCAAACAAAGGTGGTTTGTCTTCCTGCAGATCGCGGTTGTACGCCAACGGCAGATTCTTCACCAACAGCATCAGGGTTTGCAGGTTGCCCATGACCCGTGCTGACTTGCCCCGAGTCAGTTCGAGTGTATCGGGATTGACTTTCTGAGGCATGATGCTGCTGCCGGTACAGAACTGTTGCGGGATCTTGATGAAGTTGTATTCCACCGTGCTCCATAAAATCCATTCCTCAGCCCAGCCGCTCAGATGGGAGGCAATGGTCGCCAATACAAATGCACTTTCCAACATGAAGTCGCGATCGCTGCTGGTATCAAGGCTGTTTGCCGTGACACCTTCAAAGTCGAGTTGGCGGGCTGTCCGCTCTCGGTCAATCGGAAGTGTTGTTCCTGCTACCGCGGCAATACCAAGACTGCATTGATTGACCCTGCGGCGACAATCAGCGATTCGCTCACGATCTCGTTGAAATTTTTCGATGTACGCGAGCCAGTAGTGGGAGGCCAGCACAGGTTGAGCCCGCTGCAAATGCGTGTATGCGGGGAGAATGATATCGAAATCGTCATCACATCGACTTAAAAATGCACGCTGCAATATTTCTAGCCGAGCATCGATGCCGTCGAGTGCCTCGCGAACCCACATACGGATATCGGTGCTGACCTGGTCATTCCTACTCCGAGCTGTATGTAATTTCCGCCCCACATCACCGATCCGGTCAATCAAGGCTTGCTCGACATGCATGTGGATATCTTCGAGCTCAAACCGAAACGGGAGCTGGCCATTGTCAATTTCCGATTGAATTTCCACCAAAGTGTCGCGAATGAGCGAAAATTCTTCCTCTGTCAATAAACCGACACTGCAAAGCATCTCGGCATGCGCGATCGAACCACGAATATCCTGCCGATACAAGCGACTGTCGAAACTGATGCTCTCAGCAAAGGCTTCAAGCCGTTCATCGGTGCTGGCTTGGAAAACACCGCTTCGGGAGGGGCTTTTCACGGATCGATTGTCCCAATTGCTTCGGATTCTTAATAATGCACGGGCTCGTGCGTTCAATCAGGTGCCCATTATCCCAGACACGCAGAGAATGACGACCCCGCTCATCGAGAAACCTGAGAACACTCGGTACGCAGGATTTTCCATGAAACGTGGTCGTGATCAGATTTTGGCGTGGAGTCATGTGAAGGCTCTGGACAGAAGTTAGCGTCTGATCAGGTCCATTGACGTTTAAGCCACGCTTCCATGGTCTGATGGAAGTGAGGCGGGAAGGTGGTTGCTGGTTCACAACTGGCAGTTTCGGGTACTGGAGTTTTTGCAACATTTTCTGCAACAATGACCCGTGCAGCGAAAAAAGCAGTATCAGTGATGCTTGCCAGCGGACCACTGACGTCTTTGAGCTTGGGACGGGATATAACAAGGTTGAATGGACGTGTTGGATTTTTCAGAAACCCGTCTTCAGAAACCAGTTCACTGAAGCCCTTTCCAACACTGCCGCCCGGGCGATCACCCTTAAATTGTAAATCGATATGCGAATTCTCTCTCAACGATCCCGCGGCCAATTCGAGCGGCTTTCACTCAGCCGTTTTTCCCTTGCCACCGTTTTACTGTCATGTGCGATGTGCGCGAGAGCGCAGGATGTTTTTATTACAGCAGCAGTTGGCGAGCCGTTTGGAGCGGCGACAATTGAGATGCCTCTCGACGGCGCCATGTTCGGTCGTACTTTTCCTGCACTCAGGGTCAGTGGTGGGGATGGGCGTGTCTTGTACCCTGTCTCGAACGATTTGGTCACGACTGGACGACCTTCTGATCGACCCGTACCTCAGGCTGGTGGAGGTCGACTCTTGAATCGGGTGGGCAGTTTAATACGCGAGCTTGCCAGTGGTGACGAGCAATTGAACCAGACAGTGGCTCGCCGGGTATCCTTTCTGTTTACAGGTTCCGAGCCGCTAGCGGTTACTGTCACCGATGAGCGAGGTGTGATTGGTAATTATTCTGTTGTTCCAATACAGGATCAAGCTGTCCATGCGAGTGTCCTCAAGACATGGTGGACGGGTTACACAAATGCGGCACAAGCACTTGTTGCGGCGTCCGAGCAACCCGCTGCGGTGCAACTGTATCTGATTGCAATGTTAGCCAGACGCACAGATTTACCTCTGCCAGGATGGTACAACGAGTCAAGGCAGGAAGAAGACCAATTATTGAGCACGTTGAAATTGATTGGCGGTGCTGCTGGTGTTGGAGAGTCGATGTTTGCAGAGGCTGCGGTTTCAGCAAGGCCACCACAATTGGCGACTGAGCCTCTTCCTGCACCGCCACGTTGGATTCCTGAAATTGTTCCCCCTGATGTTAAGACGGCGGTTGTTGAGCCCATTGCCACCAAGGTTCCGCCTGACTGTTTCTACATTCGGTATGGTTCTTTCCAGAACTATTTGTGGTTTCAGGATTTGACCGATGAGCATGGTGGTGACATCACGCGAATGATCACGTTGAGAGGTCTTGTGAATGATAGTGCTGAGCGACTTGAAACGCAGCTGAATATGAAAATGACACAGTTGTCCCGCATGTTGGGCGGTACTGTGATCGAGGATCAGGCGCTGATTGGAAGAGATCTCTTTTTGACCGATGGTGCAAGTATGGGGGTGTTGATCAAATCCAGAAATGCATTCCTGCTTACCACTTCGATCAAAAATGATCGCACTAAGCTTGCACGGGACGATACCACGGTCACGTTGGAAAATTTCCAAATTGACGACCGGCAAGTCAGTTTGCTCAGCACCGCAGACAACCGCATTCGCTCATTTCTTACGCAGGATGATAACTACATCTTTGTCAGTAACAGTCGCACGCTGACTGAGCAATTCATCGAGGTTGCTAAATCAGGGAAATCGCTTGCTGCGACCCCTGAATTCATGCTTGCCAGAAAGTTGATGCCACTTGAGCGTGAGGACACCATCTTTGCCTATTTTTCTCCTGCAATGCTTCGCGGTTTGGTCTCACCAGAGTATCTGATCGAGTTACGTCGTCGGATGTTTGCCAAGGCAGATATTTCTCTCGTCCAGCTGGCCAGAATGGCGGGTGGGATGGAAGCAAAATTGCCACCGAGCGACTTGGGCATCGATCAGTTGGTTGCCACGGGAATGCTGCCACCTAATTTTGGTGTTCGGTCAGATGGCAGTGGCGTGTTTGAACTGAATAACACCGCACTGGATACAAAACGCGGTGCCCGAGGCAGTTTTCTTCCGATCGCTGATGCTGAAATCAAATCAGTGACTCCTGAGGAGTTTGCTTGGTACAGTCGGATAGCAAATGAATACACCAACCGATTTGCCACCATGGATCCCATCATGGTGGGAATTCACCGTGATAATCGAGATCCTGGTTCGAAGCGTGAGCAGTTGACGATACATGCCGAGGTCGCGCCATTTGATCCGGGTAAGTACGGCAAATATGCTCAGCAACTCGGTCCTCCTACGCAGGTTGCAATGCAGTTCGCGCCCAACGACATCATTTCACTGCAAGCACATGTTGCTTCGCAGCAACTTGGCCCACCCACTCATTTATTTGTGGCGATCAAGGATACGGTGCCTCCCACGCCTGAACAGTTTGAGGGCATCATCAACGCCTATCTTTCCTTGCGTCAATTGCCGGGGTACCTCGGTGCGTGGCCACAGCCAAGTGCACTGGATCGTCTGCCTCTGGGTTTAGGGCGTGGGCAGCCCGTGGGCCCCGGTATGAGTCGTCTTTTGGGTGGGCTGTATCGTTTTACAGATGGCCAGTTCAGCATCCTCTCATTTCAGCCAGAGGTGATCACTCAGAGTTTGCCGTTTTTGGCTGCCACTGATGCTCCAAATCCAGCGCAGATTCGTGCCAATATAGGTGATTTGAATGGCAGTCAGTTGGAAAGCTGGGTGAATGGACAACTGTACGCGAGAGCCCGCACCAGCAGTGTTGCCACGGCACAGTTCCTTGATTCAATCACTCGCCAGTTTCAGGTGACACCAGACGAGGTGGAGTTAACCGTTAAGAGCATTCTCGGCGCTGATGTGCAGTGTAGCCTCGGCGGGCAGTACGAGTGGTCAGAGCAGCGAGGGCAATGGCAAAGCACTGCATGGAATGGGCCCGTAGCGAGTCCGACAGCGCCTGCAAATTACATCGCTCCGGCAATGAAGTGGTTTCGTGGTGCTAACGTCTCTGTTACTCAGTTTGACGATCGAGTGATTGCAGATGCGATCATCAATCTGGCGCGTGATTGAGCGTTCGCATTACGCATAGCGTTCAATGCATTCCCGTTCTGTTTGCGATGGCGTCTGCAAGTAAAGGATCAGGGCCAAGGTAGCCAGAAGTTAGCCACTGTAGGGATGAGTGCCTGTCTGCAGCTGCTTTTGTTTGATTCAAAATCGCCTGATTTAATCTTCCTTCAAAGAGCAAGTGTGGCTGGACCACCACAGTGTCAAATCGGCCACTGGCAGCTACTGCTTCAAGTGTGTCTGGTAAGCGTGGTTCTGTCATCGCATAGAACGTTGTGATTACTTCAGCCACAAACGATCTACGACCGATGATCTCGCTGAGAACCAGCATGTCGGCTTTGGCACAGGGATCGTGACTGCCACGACCCACCATGATGACTGCTGTACGTTCGGGTGCATGTTGACAGGAAGCCAGCGCTGTATCCAATCGCTGTTTCGCGAGATTGATGATCGCTGAATGTCGAGACAGCGGTCGCGATTGATCAAACGTTACGTGTGGGTTGCCAGCTTGGCATTCCGTCAGGATGTCAGGGATATCCTGTTTGGCATGGCCGGCTGCAAACAACAACAAGGGTGCTACATGGATATGAGTTACTCCTTGGGACAACAGTTCATCCCATGCCTCTGGAATGGACGGGCTTTGGAATTCCAGCAAGCCAGCGGTAACTGGCGCAGGGGCAACGAAGTCGCGTAAGTGTTTTTGCAGCTCAAAAAATTGCCGGGTACCATCGGCGTTTCGTGTTCCATGTCCAACCAGCAAAATACCGGCTTTGTCCATTGGGTGTATCCCATGAGTTGAATGGGTGGGGCTGAGTTGAATCGGTGGAGCTATGAAAGTCTGCTGTGACAATTCACTTGACGACAGCAGAGTTTGGAAATCCTTCCTCAACCAAGGAGGACAATGCCTCATTCAGATTGAATCCATTGTCATAGTTCACGATCACCTGGCGATTATCCAGTACGCCCTCTTCTTCCTGAGTTGCTAATTCAACCGACTGAACATGATCATTGCCTTCCAGGGTTGTCTTCACCCGAGGAAAGCAGGCCATTTCACATTGCATGGTGGGTACCGCAATTGTCAATCTGCCAGATTCCGTCATTAAGGCAGCAGGGGCAGGTGTTGTTTCAGGGCGACTGCTGGATGGCTCACTTTGATTCGGATAGGACACAATGCCAATCATGATTCCGATGGCAGCTAAAACAGCAATAAAGTAAGCGAATCCTCGCATCGTGTGGTCTCTTTCAGGAAGGGTCGGTTATGTTTTCACCAGCATCACCAAAAGTATCACATGGAGGCAAGATGCAAAACGGGAATCTTCTTTGCTCTCAGACGCAGTGGCGGCTTGGGTACCACTTCAGGTTGGGGAAATGATGTTCCGGCAGAATCGGGCTATCTGCGGAACGTTTATTTTGTTCCAGCTGATCGACAAGAAACTTGGATAGTGGTTACGGTAATGAACAAGGGATTGGCCGCGGCCAATCCCTTGTTGTGACTTAAAAGGTGTTTGAGAACTATCAGGAGTTTGTTTTCACATCGGCTGAATCAGCGACGTTCACCCAAACGTGCACGTGAGGTGCACCGCGATAGTGCCATACGAAGGATGGTCCTTCCAGTCGCCAGTTATCCCAAACCTTGTCCTTGCCCAGATCTTTGTCGGTGTAGAACGAGAGAGTACAGGCATCGAGGCCACCCTGTTTGGCGAGGCACTGCATTGCCTCTTGCTGATCGCTGGTGCGATACATTTCGGTAAGCGTACCGAGCACTTTCTGCAAATGCTCTTTTTGATCAGAGCTCATGTCGGTGACAGGAAGGCCTGTCATGCCGCCTTCCGTACCTCGGAAGGCAACGGATTGTTCTCTTGGTGTCTTGGCGACTTGTGCCTGTTTTTGTTGCTGGCCTCCGAGCATTTGATAGAGTTTATTGGCTTCGACTGCCTGACCCCAGAAGACATTGTCAGTGTGTTTCGGATTCTCATTGAACTCAGGTGCATGACCGTAGAAAATTGGTCCACCAAAAGCGACGTGATCTGCTGAATTTCCATCACACCTCAAGGTCATGTGTCGACCTGTCAGAACGAGTTCGAATTTACCTTCGCCCGGTTTGCCAAAGATGGCAATTGACTGTTCATTGCCGAATCCACCTGCATCGTCTTCCAGTTGCTGGTAATAACGCTCGTGCCATGCTGGGTGGACGATGGACTCAAATACCTTCGTGACCAACTCACGTTGCTCATCAGTGTAGAAATCATCATTGATTTCCGGCTTGGTGATATTCCAGTTGTTGGCGACGAAGGTTCTCAATAATCCTCGTTTTTCGTCTTGGTGATTCCAGTCAAAGCAGATCGATTTTTTCTGCTGATCGCTGAGCGTCGAGTACAGCGTACCCACGACCGACTCAGCACTTGCAGCCGTGTCGGCTGCGGAAACCTGCAAACCAGAGGTGAGAACTGAGCCAGTAGCGATTGCCGCTGCAGCGGTGGATTCAAGAAAGACACGTCGATTGATGGAATGGGGGTCACGCATCGTGGCGGCTACCTCAGGGCTGGAATGATTAATGGAAGGACGCACTCATTGTACGCATGATTTGTCAGGTTTTCACCCTGCAAACGTTTGAAATAAGGAGGACGCTTTTTCCAAGCTGGATGACCCAATGGTCTTGAAAGCTCTTATGGTTCTTACGGAGCAAGTGAACGCCTAGTTTGCCGATTTACTGCGGTAATGACGGGCAAGTACCAGCATGCTGATCAACCACATGCTACCCATCAATAGTGGCGAGACGGGTGGGGCAAAAGCACAGGCCGCGGCAACCGCGAGAAACCCCAAGCCCAAGGGGGCAGCGCCACCCCAGATGTGGCCTGACATGGCGATAAATGCGAAACCGCTCAGTGCCGCTGCCGTCTGAAATACATTGTCCTGTTCGTTACCACTG
>Ga0315322_10000184_pt1 | contig 43332 bp, 39 predicted proteins | sample M110021515metaG_FD_203461 | JGI IMG/M metagenome (GOLD analysis project Ga0315322, IMG submission 203461) | Ammonia-oxidizing marine archaeal communities from Monterey Bay, California, United States - M1 100m 21515 | ecosystem: Environmental > Aquatic > Marine > Intertidal zone | place: USA... | reverse complement strand
CAGGCAGGACGACCGCAGAAGCTGACTCCACAATTCGGCGCAAACCCCGCTCATATATTGAACAGGCAGTACGTTCCCTGAGTTTAGTTTCAGTCTGGAAAAATAGTCTTAGACATTAGTTTCAGTCTGCAGTTTCAGGATAGAGAAAAAACGAATGCCATCACTGCGAGTATGCAGTGATGGCATTTTTTATTGACTCGCCGCTTCCCATACAAGCTACTATCTCTACAAACTACTTTCCTTACCAGTTACTTTAGATCCAGGCGGTTGTCCGGGTCGGGCCTAAAAATCAGGTACTCTATCTCTCCTTCGAGCTCACTCCACCAATGCGGGGTATGCCCGGGGATGATAATCACATCACCCGGAACAACTCTGCGGGTTACCCCACCCTCAACAGCCTTCGCTCGAACCCAGCTTGGATTTGCTGGATAGGGCTCGACAAGAGTTCCTCCTGTGACCAGGGTCGCAGCACCCTTGAGCATATAATAAATTTCGGTGGTATCAACCAGGTGCACATTAACGTCACCCGTTACACCGTCTGGCCTATAAACTCCGAATACGCCAATGCGCATATCTCCAGTAGTCTCAACTACGCGAATAGGCCGATCACTCACTCTGTCTCTGGGAAGAGCGTCGATAAATTCCTGAATCTCCACTGCAGTTACATCGGTCGCCACTTGCGGAGTTGCGGGTGGTGCAGTTTGAGAAAAAGTCAGACTGGAAAAACACAACAGTAGCAAGCTTATGAGTATTTTTTTCATGACCATTATTTTCATGACTATTGTTTTCATAACCATTCCTTATAAAGTGGAAAATTGATACTAAATTAATGGCGCTCTGGAGGCCACATCGTTATGCCTTGTCATCTGAGTCTGCGAGTCGCCAGATCCAGGTTTTTGTCATCTCTAATTCTGGTTATACTAGCCGCCCTTTCCAACAAGCGCATTCAAAGATTTATTCAGGAGCACAATAATGAGCGATTCCGTAGTAATCGTGGGCATGGCAAGAACCGCTATTGGCGGAATGATGGGCATGTACAGTGATATGTCAGCACCACAACTGGGAGCCAGTGCCATTAAGGCTGCCATCGAAGAGGCTGGCATCCCGGGCTCGGAAGTAGACGAAGTCATTATGGGATGCGTGCTTCCCGCTGGCACTGGTCAGGCACCGGCACGACAAGCCGCCCTCGCCGCCGGTATCGACAAAGGGGTATCCTGCACAACCCTTAACAAAGTATGTGGCTCAGGAATGAGCACAGTGATGGTAGCACACGATGCCATCAAGGCTGGTAGTGCAAAAGTGGTCATCGCGGGCGGCATGGAAAGCATGACTAATGCCCCCTATCTGATCCCCAAGGCACGCAGCGGATATCGTTTTGGCCATGCCGAGCTATTGGACCACATGCTTTATGACGGATTGCAGGATGCATATGAGGGTGGACCCATGGGCGCGTTTGGCGAAATCTGCGCCGAAAAATATCAATTTAGTCGCGAACAACAGGATGCATTCGCCATCGAGTCATTAAGACGGGCAAATGAGGCGATAGATCAGGGAAAGTTTAAACGGGAGATTACCGACGTTGTTATCAAGACCCGCAAAGGTGAAACTGTTTGCAGCAACGACGAGCAACCAGGCAACGCCCGGGCAGATAAAATTCCGCAACTACGGCCAGCGTTCAAGAAAGACGGAACTATTACAGCGGCGAATGCCAGCTCTATTTCTGACGGAGCCGCTGCATTGGTATTGATGTCTGAAGCAGAAGCTTCAAAACGCGGTCTAAAAGTTCTAGCCACATTAAAAGCCCACAGTCACTTCGCTCAGGAACCCGAATGGTTTACAACCGCACCTGTGGGCGCAATGACAAAGTTATTGGAAAAACTGGATTGGGCTGCGGATAAAGTAGATTTATTTGAGATCAATGAAGCTTTCGCGGTAGTAACAATGGCTGCCATGAAGGAGCTTGACCTACCCCAAGACAAGGTTAATGTTCATGGTGGTGCCTGCGCTCTCGGGCATCCGCTAGGTTGTTCCGGCGCACGGATAATCGTTACTCTCTTAGGCGCTATGGAAACTTATAAAAAGAAATCCGGCATTGCCAGCCTCTGCATCGGTGGCGGGGAAGCCACCGCTGTGGCATTAGAAAGGAGTTAAGCAAGCTCTTTTTTATCTTGCCGTAACGCTTGGTCTATATTTTTATTTGTTCATCTCTTGAAGAGATATTTTTAATCTTTCAGTCAGGAAGGCACTAAAATATTCAGTGTCTCTTTGGCCTGCTCCATCACAACATAACTGGTGGACTCATGAACCCCAGGCAAGGTCAAAAGCGTCTCCCCCAGAAGCTTGCGATATGCATCCATGTCTGCAACCCGAGCTTTAATCAGGTAATCGAAGTTTCCCGACACCAGATAACACTCCTGCACTTCCTTAAGAGCTGTGGCTGCTGCTGCAAATTCCTCAAAAATATCTTGGGATGTACGTGACAGCCTTATCTGAACAAAAACCACCAGGCTTGCATGCAATGCCGCAGGGTCGAGAATCGCCGTGTATCCACTAATTACACCCTCCCGCTCCATCTTTTTCACTCTCTCCATACAAGGAGTTGTGGTGAGACCTACCCTGCGGGCCAGCTCTGCATAACTGATACGGCCATTATTCTGCAACTCCCGCAGTATATTCCCGTCTATTTTAGATAGTTGTTTAGCTGGCTTCATAACAGATACTCCGACTATTTACCTTATATTATTAGTTTTTATAGCTTATTTAACTATAAATATCCATAAATAGAGAAATAATTCTCCTGAACTTTATTTATAATTCTCACAAATCATTGGCATTAACCCATTATTTCGGAAAATTCCATGCACATAGGCATTCCCAAGGAAATCAAAAATCACGAGTATCGCGTTGGGCTGACACCAGCAGGCGTCCGCGAGCTTTGCGGTCGCGGTAATCAGGTGATCGTTCAGAAAAATGCCGGTGAGGCTATCGGTCTTTCAGATCAAATGTATAGTGAAGCCGGGGCAAAGCTGCTGGAAACAGCCGCCGAAGTATTCGCCGCAGCCGAAATGATCATCAAGGTGAAAGAGCCCCAGCCGGAAGAATGCAGGATGCTGAGACCGGACCACATACTTTTTACTTATTTGCATCTCGCCCCCGACCCTTTACAGACTCAACTTCTGGTGGAGTCCGGTGCAACTTGCATCGCTTACGAAACAGTTACCGATGACGCCGGAACCCTTCCCTTGCTTGCGCCGATGAGCGAAGTAGCAGGCCGTATGTCCATACAGGAAGCTGCGGTTTGCCTGGAAAAATCAAAAGGCGGAAGCGGAGTATTGCTCGGCGGAGTACCTGGAGTTGAAGCGGCTAATGTCATAGTGATTGGTGGTGGCGTTGTGGGCCTTCATGCAGCACGAATGGCCATGGGCCTGGGTGCTAATGTAACTATTCTGGATAGAGCTCTGGCACGACTGAAGCAGATTGATGAGACATTTAATGGACTTATCAAGACAATTTACTCTACTACAGACGCCATCGAGAATTTGCTAAAAACTGCCGACGCAGTTATTGGAGCAGTACTGGTTCCGGGCGCGGCAGCGCCGAAGCTTGTTACCAGAGAAATGCTGAAACTGATGAAGAAAGGATCGGTACTGGTGGATGTAGCAATCGATCAAGGCGGCTGCTTTGAAACAAGCAAAGCAACTACCCACCAAGACCCTATCTACGAAGTAGATGGCATAATCCATTATTGCGTAGCCAATATGCCCGGCGGTGTTGCCCGGACTTCAACTTTTGCCCTTACAAATGCCACACTGCCCTTCATTCTCGCTCTGGCAGACAAGGGGGCTCATCAGGCTCTGTCCGGTGACAAGCACTTACTTAACGGTTTGAATGTATATAACGGCCAGGTAACAGTGAAGGCTGTGGCAGAAGCGCTTGCCTGCAGTTTTGTGGAACCCAAGTCTGCACTTGCCCAAAGGAAGCTCAAAGCCAGCGCCTAAAAATTGACTGGGCCGGGCAGACGTAGCCCCCGCTCAAACACGAATAAATAGTTAGACAACGGGCTTGCCGAATCATTCTCTCTCCAGGATGAATTGGCTGAAGGTTCTTGATTATAGGGGTTGCATCCAATCTTGGTGCGGCTCCTTTTTCCCGCTCTTTTTCCTTTTTGCTCCACACTGTTTCTGAGCGTTTGTGCAACCTTTACTGCTTGAATCCTGTTTCTATCTAGGTAGAATCAAATTTTACCTAGAACCAGCTCTTCAACCGCCTCGGGCAAACCGACTGCGGTGAAGAGCTACCAACAAAGAGCAATATAAATGCAAAAGCCTACTGTTCAAATTAAATTTGCCATAGCGAGCCTCGTTGCTTCCATTTTGGCACTAACATCTTCCCAGTTATTTGCCGACATTGACCAGTCGCGACTGGACCGAATATCCACTGATATCCAATCCCGTATCGATGAAAAGAAACTATCTGGTGCTGTCATCATGGTAGCTCAAGACGGTGAAATAGAAATGAACGAGGCATTTGGCTATCAGAATGTCGAAGACAAAATTGCTATGAGCACTGATTCGATTTTTAGAATCTTTTCCATGACCAAACCAGTTACCGGTACCGCTTTGATGATCCTTCACGATGAAGGAAAATTCGATCTCGATGACCCTGTTGAGAAGCATCTACCAGGATTGGCTAATATGCAGGTATTAGTTTCAGCTGGCGACGATGGCAGTTTCGAAACCGAAGCCGCCGGCCATCCGATGACAGTTCGCGAGCTCATGAGCCATACTGGCGGCCTGTTGTATACGCCTCCTTTGTCACAGGGTCCTGTCGCAGCAGCCTATGCCGAAGCAGGCATCATGAATCTGCCAAATTATACATTGGCAGAGAGTATCCCCGCATTGGGGGATATTCCTCTGGCCTATCAACCTGGAACGCAATGGGTATACAGCATTTCCGTTGACGTACAGGGTTATATGGTGGAAGTGCTTTCCGGACAAAGCTTTGATGAATTCTTGCAGGACAGGCTTTTTGAGCCACTAGGTATGGATGAAACCGATTTCTATGTACACAGTGAAAACGCACAACGTCTGGCAAGACAGTATATGCCGGGTAGAGATGGCAATCTGAGACGCACTGATTCAGGTGCGTTTCTGTCACCCCCAAAATTTCTGTCCGGTGGTGGCGGCTTAACCTCGACAGCTAGCGACTATATGAAGTTTGCGCAGATGCATCTCAATGGCGGAATCTACAATGGCGTCCGCATCCTGTCCCAAGAGTCAATTCAGTTAATGCGCAGCAATCAGCTCCCCGATCAGGTGGAAAATATTGGCGGGCTATATCCCGGTAACGTTTTCGGACTGGACTTTGCCATCGTTGAAGACTCAGCAGCCTACAACGGCGCGCCAGCAGGAACCCACTGGTGGTGGGGAATTGCTGGCTCCTGGTTCTGGATTGATCCGGTTGAGAACATCGTCATGATTGGCATGATTCAGAACGACGACATCATGTACTCTCTGCAGGTACACGCCGCCATGCGTGAAGCTCTCTACCAGTAAGGAAAGCCTCTAACAATTAGAAAGGTCTTTACTGAAAAGGTAAGAAACCTCTAACCTTATAGCCAGGGCTACAAAAGTTCCGGCTATAAGGCTTCCCTCGACTCACTATCAGACCCGGCGACAACTTTACTATCAAACGGTATAAAACATTCGCTTATATTTTCTAGCTGCAACAGCGTATCCGTGTGCATGCAAAATCCCTTCCTGCTTTTGCGAATCAACAGGCGCCCACCCCAACTATCTGTATATTTGAAAGCGTCATCATCAATTGCTTCGACAAAGAAGGTAGTCTCACTTTCTACATCTGAACCCTGTTCCGAATATCGCATTTTGTCTCCACTGACAGACCACCGTGCATTTCCGTACATGGCGCGAACATCAACATACACCTCCGGATCTAGCACATCGAATTGTGGATTGCTGGCCATGCTGGACCGCGGGTCAGAAATCCATTCACCCTGAAACCAGACATAGGGAGCCGGCGGCTCAGTCGCTGGAGTGCAGGCCAGTAAACTCAAGAACGGGGGTAGTATCCATCTGCCCATGGGGTCGCTTTTCCTTAGGTCGCCGAGAGAAGAATTGCACACTTACCCCAAAGCATCTAGCAGAGACTGCAACACGGTTCTAAAAACTTCAAAATGACCCGCGTAGAACGACAGACTAATTTCAATTTGCCACATATTCAGCACTGCTGCTCCATTATAATTCGCCGACATAAATCCTTGTATTTCTTAGAAAAATGCAACCCTTTCCAAACCAGCCGCGGAGCCAGCTAGTGACTTTTTCCAAGCTCGAATTAATCAAAAATTACTTTATGACCATCGGCAGTAAGAGCAGAATTCTACTATTGATGGTCGCGTTGATTGCGAGCAGCGATATCTCCGCCCAGGATAACGTGGGCGACGACTCTGCTGTAATTTATCCGGCAAGCTATTTCGCAGAGTATGCTCCCGTTACTGCCTTGGACATGATCAACCGAATTCCGGGGATGAGTGTCGGTAACCGAAGCGGTAGTTCCGGTGACGGTTCGCCTGGAAGTAATGCCGGTAGAGGCGGACGCGGACTCGGTGGTGGCGGCGGCACCCAAGTCATGATTAACGGCAAAAGAACTGCCGGGAAAAACAACAACGCCCAGACTCAATTAGTTCGGATTAATGCAGACCAGATAGATTACATCGAAATCATCCGGGGCACAGGTGGCGACCTGGACGTGCGTGGTGGGACCCAGGTGGCAAACGTTGTTCTTTACGAACAACTCTCAAAAACCAGCCTCTCCTATGAACTGTTAGGCGATTACTATGATAATGGACAATCCGAACCCGGCGGCTCGATTTCCTATGGTGGCCAGTCAGGGGATCTGAATTTTCTCGTTAGCGCCGCAGCAGAACCTCGCTACGAAAGCCGTGACGCACAAGAAATCAGTATACTCGGTGATTTGTCCCTTAATGATCAAATCCTGGAAGATCGAATTCGGGAGCAAACCACTTACACACTGTCCACTAATCTCGACTATCAAATTAATGATAGTGCCAGTGCCAGATTTAATGCCCTCTATGCCGAAAATGATGACCCCACAATAATTGATCGCCTCACCATAGATATGCTTGGCGGGGCAAATACGCAATCATGGGAAAGAGAAGATATTCCCGGCACCAAGAACACTTGGGAAATTGGCGGCGACTTCGAGTACAGGTTTGGCAATGGCAGTCGCTTCAAAATGCTTTTTATCTCAAACGAGAACGACAATGCCAACACCCGCGAACGTTACGATGTATTGGAAGATGGTAGCGAAACGAAAAATCTTTACCTCGACATGGCAAGCGTTCTACAAGAGCGCATTGTTCGCGGCTCATATACCATGGACTTGTTCGACGGCAAAGACTTGGAAATGGGTATAGAGCGAGCCCAGACTATTCTGGATTTCAGTTTAAAACTCGGTCTGGCTGGAAGCGGAGCAACTTCGGCGAGTCACGGAGGCCTGGTTCCGGTTAATCTGGGCAATGCCAATACACTGGTGGAAGAAATTCGCTACGAGCCATTCGCTATTCATAACTGGAGAATTAATCCCCGCATGTCTCTGGAGACATCCCTGGTATATGAAACTTCAGAAATCGAACAGACTGGCGACCTTTATAACAAGCGGGACTTTGATTTTTTCAAACCCAAGTTGGACTACCGCTTCGATATCACTCCTCAACTGCAGCTGCGGGCACTAATTGAAAAATAGTTCGACAAATCAGTTTCTCCGATTTCATTGCCGCAACCGACAGCGAAGACAATGGCTCAAATACACTTGCCGGGAACGCTGACCTGCATCCGGATTATTGGTGGAGCTATAATCTGCTGGCGGAATACCGCCTGTCGAATGATGTTGGTGTTGTTAGTGCTAATCTTTATAAGCATGAGCACAGGGATTTTCGAAAGCGCATAGATGTTTCCCCTTCCCCCACTGAACTAAGGTCGGCGGTTGGGAATGTTGGCAGTGGCGAGATGTGGGTTTTCGAGGTTAAGGGCAGTGTACGTTTGGGTATGTTGAATATGCAAAATGTCTTGCTAACCACCCTGGCCAGCAGGCGCACATCATCTGTTACCGACCCGTTTCTCGGCATCGACCGGGAATTCGATAATTACCACAAGGGGGATATGAATATTAGCTTTCGCCATGATATCCCGCAGTGAAAAATGAATTGGGGCATGAATCTGAGGAATCGTCTCGATGGCACCACCAGATGTTGGGATATTGAGGATATCGAAGAAGACTATGCAGACCCTTATATAACGGCTTTTGCGGAAATAATCGCATTCGATGATGTTACTTTTCGATTCGACGTGCGCAACGTCACTGATGCTTATCGCTGCAGAGACAGAACCCGTTATGTCGGTCACGTCAGAGACAACATTCTCGAAGAAATAGAAACAAATTGTTTCGGTTCTGGTAGAGTATTTTCCCTAAAGATGAGTGGAACATTCTAAAAATCACATGAGCAAAAAGTACCAACAAAAAATCCGACAAAAAAGGCCGCAGTGAATACTGCGGCCTTTTTTGTTAGCCTGTTTTGATAGGCCATCTAACTTACTTATATGCTGATTCTCCAGACTTAATCTACTAGCTTCGCCGAGCTAAATTATCGCCCAAAGAAACAGAGTCTAAGCCTCGATCATTACCGTACGCGGGAACTGGGCAAAATTTTCCCAACGACTCACTTTCTCAGGAACCTCATCAGCTGTAGGTTGAACATCACCATTCACATCAGTAACCCTTGATACAATTGTATGTTCCCCTGCACTCGGGCTATCCCAATCCAGCGAAAACAGTTTCCATGAATACTGAGAAGACTGCGGGTCGATCTGCGCTCTCTGCCACTGGCCATTGTCGATCTTCACTTCTACGCTCTCTAAGGGTGTACCGTCGTTCAGAACAAACCCGGTAATCTTGTGCTGATCACCTTGTCTGGTAACCCTGACAATGGAAGACTTCAGGTTAATTTTGGTCACTGAATTTTCTACCCAGCGCTCTTCTCCGCCGACCATTTCTTTTTTCAGCGTGACATAGTCTCTACCCATGAATCGACCCATATAACGTCTGTCTTGCACATGGATTTGGGTTAGCCATTTCACATTAGCAACACCGTAAAAACCCGGCACCAGAAGACGCAGTGGTCGCCCATGAAACTGTGGCAGAGCCTCGCCATTCATTTCCAGAGCCAGCATATTCACATCGCGCATGGCGTCTTCTACAGGAAGACTACGAGCAAACGCTTTTTCCACATCGGTATCGCGGATATTTTCTGTGCCTATATCTCCACCAAAGAAAACTATTTCCGTTCCCTCTTGCTTGATACCTGCACGCTCCAGAATGTCACGAAGCCTGATTCCTCGCCAGTTAGCATTGCCAATCAAACCCTGGTACAGATTGTCAGGTCTATTACCACCACATTCGAACCCGGCATCAATCTCAAATTGACCCATCGCCTGTAGATCAGCTAGTGAAAACTCCAACTCGTTTTCAACCAAGCCAGTGATTCTTAATTTGTAATTGTCGAGGTCCAGCTCCGGTTGTCCATAGTGCTGAACCACATAGAAATCCCGGTTGTCTGTATAGAAATCTGAAATCTGTCTGGTATCGAGAAAGTGAGTTGCGCCTCGCTGAGCCTGACCTCGAGAATAACCCTCGGGCATATCTGTAAAAGTCACCAGCTCTTCACCCTGGGCGAGGGCCGGCATAGCCCATTGCGGAAGTCCCGCTGCGGCGCCTACAGCCAAAGATGTCTGCATGGTTTTTTTCAGCACTGTACGTCTGCTCATCGTTTCCTGACTTGCTGACTCGTTTAAATCTTTATTGTTATCCATGTCTTAGCCCTCATTAGATATTTTTTACTCACAAAGCTATCGCGAATTCGCTCGAATCTGGTTTTACCACCCAGCCCTGCTGGTGGGAACAGGAGAAAGCATAAAAGCTATCGGTTCCGGAGTCCACCAGCGAAACTAACTGTATATTAATTATATAGCCTCGGCTATCGGCAAGGCCCTATTTGGCAGCCCTGAACAAAGGCAAGACACCTAGCCTGTTTTCGAGTTTGATCTCTTCTCCCTCACCATCAAGCAATGGCCTGGGCGGGTCCAGATGCTGGGTGAACAGGGCAACAACGATAAAAGCCACCAGCCCTGCAATTAACCCCATGAGATCTCCTGGAAAACCTGGCATATAGATAGTCGCTATCAGCCACAACAAAAAGCCGCTAGCCATGGACGCCAAAGCAGCCGAGCGATTAGCCTTCTTCCACCACAGACCGGCGATGAACGGAACTGTCACGCAAACCAGAATTACCGAATTAGCATCCAGAATTAAGTCATAGATTAGCTGTACTCGTAATGCCACATAAATAGAGATGCATCCGAGAACGGGGATCGCCAATCTAGTGGCAAACAAACGCTGTTTATCTGTTATCCCTCTGCGAAACAGCGGTAAAACATTTACACTAAAAACAGTTGCTGCTGCTAGCAAGGCACTGTCCGCACTACTCATTATCGCAGCCAACAATGCACCGACGAATATTGCAATCGCTATTGGATGCAAATGGGTGAGAGCAAGTTCGGGTATAATGGTTTCCGGTGAAACAAGACCCACCATGGTTACGCTGGCAATTATTCCCAGCACTACGGGAATTAACCCAATAATTAGATGAGCTATACCCGCTATGTAAAATGAGTTCTGGGCCACTTGTTCATTGCGTGCCGAAGCGGCCCGCTGCATCAGGGTCTGTGCGGAAACATCTGCAAGCCCAAATATCACCCATGCCCTGAAATAGTTTAGCCATTGAGGCGCATCTGCTTCTTCGGGTAACAGCCTGAATGTTCCCTCTGGAAGTTGTGCAGTTACACTACTCCAACCGCCTACATCCACCAATACGACGACCAATAGAACTAACAATCCAAGCACTATGACTATCATCTGTACAAAGTCAGTCATCGCGACAGCCCACATACCACCTATGCTGGTATACAGGAAAACCACCACCGCACCGCCGAGAATTCCTGTTTCCAGGGGTATATTGGTAAGAGTCTGAAAAATAACACCGAATGCCACCAGCAGCCCGCCGGTCCAACCAATGTTTGAAGAAATTGAGCCGATAGCTGCGATTGTCGCTGCAGTCTTACCGTATCTGCTCTCGAAAAAGTCGATCACCGTAAGTAATCGAAGTCTTCTGAAAATCCGAACGAAGAAGAATCCAACCAATAACAAACACAATGCGGCGCCGAAGGGGTCAGCAACTACTGCCAGCAAGCCCCCCTGATAGGATGCTCCGCCCCCCCCCATCATACTGCCGCCACCAAACCAGGTGGCAACAATAGTCACGCTGCAAAGCATTAGTGGCATATTCCTGCCAGCAACCATAAACTCAGTTGAAGATGAGCCTACTCGCCTAGAGGCATAAACACCGATAAATAACATGATGACGAGATAGATTCCGACACCCGTCAGGATAATTGCCGCACTACTCATGAACTAAGCAAAACAAGGCAGCCTAGAATTTTGCTGCAGGAGTTAGTCGTCTTCTTGCGGGACTGAAAACAACATTTTCGATAACAGTGCATTTCGCCAAAATCTTGGTCCATTTCAGTTCGCGCTGATAGTAAATTTCTGCAATTAACTGCTCGCCTACATTTCCGAAGGCGGCATCCACCTGGGCAAATGCGATATTGGATTTCGCAGTTGGGCACCATGCCGCGGAAGTTACTATACCTGTCTCTTTACCCCCTTTAAGAATAAAAGAATGCTCCGCCGGCTTATTCCCTTCTACGTCAAGGTACACAAATCGGTATCGTGAACCTTTACGCTTCTCTTCAAGCAAGGCGCGCCGACCATTGAATACAGGCTTGTCAAAACTAACCAGCCAGTCCAGACCCAGCTCGAATGGTGAGCGAGTCCTGCCCGTTCGCACTGCCTCTTCCGCCGGAACAAAGTCCACACCTGCCTGCAAGAAGCCTGCTTCTATCCGCGACAACTCAAGCGCTGCACCGCCGATAGCTCGAATACCAAAATCCTTGCCTGCACTGAACAGACGATCCCAAAGCAGCTCCGCATGCTGAGGATCAATCCATAATTCGTATCCCAGATCGCCGGTAAAGCCGGTACGACTTACAGTAAGAGTATGCTGTTCGAAGGAATAGCCTCTTATTCCGAATGGCTTAAGCGAAGAGATGTCAGATAAACCAAGCGCATCCAAAATAGAGCAGGAAGTCGGTCCCTGAACAGCAAGCGCTGCCACCTGGTCAGTTTCATCGCTAATCGAAACATCGAAGCCCATAGCAGACCACATCATCCAGTCCATCATTTTTGTATAGGAGCAGAGGCGGTAGTCATTCTCAGCAAGGTGAAAGATTGTGCCATCATCCATTACCTGCCCATCATCATTGCACCACACAGCATAAGCAACGCGAGATTGCCCAAGCTTGCTTACATCGCGAGTCACAAGTCTATTCAGGAAGGCTTCCGAGTCAGCTCCGGTTATACGGTATTTAGTCATCGGGGAGAGGTCAAATACGCCAGTCGCGTTGCGAATGGAAAAATATTCCTGCTCCAACTCAGTATAACTGTTAGGTGTTGTATAGCCTTTCCAGTTATCCCACTTATTGGTTTCACAGGCTGCAGCCACCCGGGAATGAAACGGTGTTTGCAGAAGCATTGACTCGTTATGCTGCTTCATTGATCAGTCTCTTCGCTGTCAGCTCTATTCTCAGTTTTAGAGGTAGCTTTATAGTGCTCTATTTCCCTTGCGGCATTTCTACCTGCCAGACCCATAACACCGCCACCAGGGTGAGCACCTGCCCCACAGAGGAACAGTCCATCCACGGGCATCGCATACTGAGCCGCTCCGGGAAAAGGCCTCATCATCAACATTTGATCGACGCTTATCTCGCCATGATGCCAGTGTCCCCCGCTGAGATTAAACTTTTCAGCCAGATCAACCGGAGTCAGTAACTGTTTGCCTATAATTAGTGATTTGATGCCGGGGGCATAGCACTCAAGCTGATCGATTAACAAATTCAGAAAGCTATCTTTTGCATTATCCCAACCTTCTTTTAGATCATAGGGAGCGAACTGCACAATAGCGCTGAGAACTTGCCCATTACCTTCAGCCAGACTGTCATCGTGAATCGAAGGGATGCTGATATCCATTACCGGCTCAGTGGAATACTCCGCATATTTAGCTGCGTTAAAAGCCTGATCTATTTGCTTCATGTGCGGCGCAATTATCAGACGCTGCCCCAATTGCTGCTCGCTCACACCTGAAAAATCTGGCAATGCCGATAGAGCGAGGTGAAGTTTTGCCGTATTGCCCTTCATACGAATATTGGAAACCTTGCGCACTACTCCGGCTTCGACATTTCTGTATCCCACCAGAGTTTCAAACGTAGTCTTCGGATCTGCATTTGACACCACAAGCCCTGACTGAATAATTTCTCCGCCCGACAGGCGCACTCCAATAACCCTGCCCCGCTCGGTTTCGATTTTTGCTACTCTGGAGCCGGCGCGCAATTCAACTCCACTATTTCTCGCGGATGCTGCCAAAGCATCTCCCACACGACCCATCCCACCTTCAACTACTGCCGGCCCTTTGTATCCGTATACCTCACTCAGTTTATGGTACAGGTAGACAAACAATGTATTCGGTGAGCGCGGACCCATATGGGTTCCCAGTATCCCGTCTATACTGATGGCGGCTTTCAATTGCTCGCTATCAAATTTCTCTTCCATGACATCGTAGATATTCATTAGCGCGACGCGGAGTAATTCAGCCATATCGCTCTTGCCAAGCAGCTTCATCCGCATCGCCAGTTTTAGCAAGGTAATGCGATCCTTCAGGTTACTGTCCACGATTTTTGGCGCTCTGGCATCAAAGGCATTAGCCAACAACCTGGCGAATTTTTTCATCTGCCTGTTAAAACCATCATAGGCGAGACGATCCGCTTCCGAGATATCACCTCCTTCAAGACCGCGTTCTCCCAAAAGAAGATTATTGCCATCTTCCGACAGTGAAACGGTATCCAGGTCCCGTGCAAGAATTTTCAGGCCGTGTTTCTCCAGCTGCAAATCCTTGATAATTTCCGGGTGTAGTTTATTTAACCATTGAGAGCAGGAAGAAATCTTGAACCCTTCAACGAATTCTTCTGTAGTCGCCGCCCCTCCAAAATCATCTCTCGCTTCAAGAACGATCACTCTCAGCCCGGCGCGAGCCAGATAGGCGGCACACACCAAACCGTTGTGGCCTGCCCCAACAACAACTGCATCGAATTTCACAGCAGAATCAGTCATCGTCATAAGCCTCGGGTACTATTCCAGACATCCGCAGATCTCTCAAAATTTCTCGCGCCGCATTGGCTCCCGGAGCAGCCATAACGCCACCACCTGGATGGGTGCCGGAGCTGCACATATACATGCCTTTGATAGGACCACGATATTGTGCATATCCGGGTAAAGGACGATTAAACAACAGCTGATCGAATGTCAGCTCGCCCATAAATATATTGCCCTCTGTCAGACCTACTTCATTTTCGATCTCTCTGGGGGTGCGTACCTCGTAATGCAGAATCAGATTCTTGAAGTCCGGACTATACTTCCCAATCTGATCGATTACCGTTTTTGCGAAACCATCGCGATCATCATCTGTCCAATCCCGCCCATCGATTTTTGGCGGGGCATATTGCACAAAAACTGACATCATGTGTTTACCCGGTGGTACCATGGTCGGATCGATTTGAGTTGGAATCAGCATGTCTACATAAGGATCTTTTGACCAGGTTTCATTCTTCCAATCATCGTAGGCTTTTTCCATTCTCTCCAGCGAATCCAGCACATGCATATCGGTATGCATCAAGGGACTGTTTTTGGGAATACCATTAAAAGTCGGCAGTCCATCCAGAGCAATATTCAGTTTTCCTGAAGAGCCCCTGATTTTGAAATTCTTTGCCTTGCGTAACACATCTTCCGGCAGGTCTTTTTCATCGATAATTTTTAGAAATGTCCGTTTCGGGTCAAGATTGGATACAACAATATCCGCATAGAGCTCGTCTCCACTGGCAAGAGCTACTCCACACACTTTCCCATTCTTCACCATGATTTGTTGAACTTCAGAATCGAGAGCTATCTCTCCTTTGAAGGACTGGAATGACGCAGCGAGGGCGTCGGCAACTGCCCCCATTCCACCCCGGGCAAACCCCCAGGCTCCGGTGGTCCCATCTACATCACCCATATAGTGATGCAATAGCACATAGGCAGTTCCAGGAGAATAAACCCCCAGCGCCGTGCCGATAATGCCGCTACCCGCCAGGTGCGCCTTGATAACATCTGATTCAAAATATTCGTTAAGAAAGTCCGCGATACTCATGGTCCAGAATCGTAAGGTATCGCTAAGCCCTTCCTCACCCATACCAGAAAAGGCTTTGGCCAATACCGCCATTTCCTTCAGGTCACGGGGTTTTAGAGAAGTCGGGTCTGGAGGTGTTCGCAGCAGAAAGGGACGAATTAAACGAGTCTGCTTCATTACGTCAGTCTTGTAACGGTCATAAGCGTTGGCATCGCGAACTGAGTGCCTTGCTATCTCCCTGTATTTCCTGTCTTTGTCCGGGTATGCACCAAAATAGTCACCATTTTCACAAAAGGTGACACTGCCCCCATAGGGTACTATCTGCAAGCCATGTCGCGGCAACTCGAGGTCTCGCGAAATTTCCGGACGCAACAGGCTACAGACATAGGAACAATTAGAATATTTCCAGTCCTGATGAAGCTCCCTACTTACAGTGGCACCACCGATATAACTGTTTTTTTCCAGAACCAGCACGCTCAAGCCCGCTTTGGCCAGATAGGCCGCGTTGGTCAGGCCATTGTGACCGGCACCAATAACTATCGCATCGTACTTCTTCATTAAATAAGGCTTATTCTAGGGCTTGGAAAGATTGCTATAGTAAACATATTCAGCTGACTTATAGACATGGAGAGGAATTATAATTAGCATTTCCCCAGATTACACTCAATTCAAGGCATACAGATGAGCAATAATAATAAATTATCACCTGCTGTTGATGATCTTGATCCGTTTTGGTTGCCCTTCACCGCCAACAAACGATTCAAGGGCGCTCCCAAGATTCTTACCAGATCCAAAGGGATGTATTACTACAGCGATCAGGGGCATGAGATTCTTGATGGCACTTCAGGTCTTTGGTGCTGTAATGCCGGGCATACTCGGGACGCAATAACTGAAGCGGTGAGCAAACAGATAGGACAGATGGAATTCAGCCCGACTTTTCAGGTTGGACACCCACTGCCATTTAAACTGGCAGAAAGACTGGCAGAAATGTCACCCGGAGATTTGAATAAGGTATTTTTCACTAATTCCGGTTCTGAGTCTGCAGACACCTCGCTGAAAATCGCCCTCGCATATCATCGAGCTAGGGGAGATGGAAAAAGGACGCGACTTATAGGCCGCGAAAAGGGTTATCACGGAACCAACTTCGGCGGCACATCGGTAGGCGGCATTGAAAGCAATCGTAAAAACTTTGGCTCCCTGCTGCCTGAAGTCGACCACATATGTCACACACTCGACCAATCCAGAAACCTGTTCTCACGAGGCATGCCAGAACATGGTGCCGAATTGGCAGGCGACCTGGAGAGGGTTTGCCAATTACACGACCCCTCAACTGTAGCTGCCGTAATCATAGAACCGGTAGCCTGTTCAGGCGGAGTTCTGGTCCCGCCCAAGGGTTATTTACAGCGCATTAGAGACATTTGTGATAAACATGGAATTATCCTTATATTCGATGAGGTAATTACCGCATTCGGTAGAGTTGGATCAGCATTTGCCTCGCATCGTTATGGAGTAACTCCGGATATCATAACAACTGCCAAGGGGTTAACGAATGGAGCTATACCCATGGGCGCCGTTCTTATCAAAGACTCGATTTACGATGCATTTATGCAGGGCGAGGACAAAAGCGTCGAATTGTTTCACGGCTATACCTATTCAGGACATCCCGTTGCCGCGGCAGCTGCCCTGGCTACTCTCGATACATATCAACAGGAAAACCTGTTTGAGCGTAGCAGAGAGCTGGAAAGCTACTGGGAAGAAGCGGCCCACAGTCTCAAGGGGCTGCCAAACGTTACCGACATTAGAAATGAAGGATTGATCGCCGCCATCGAGTTAGGCTGCAGGGATGAAAAGCCGGGCGCCAGAGGATACGATGTATTCACACGCTGTTTTCACGAAGAGAATCTTCTGGTCCGTGCATCCGGAGATGTAATGGCATTGAGCCCTCCTCTAATCATAAACAAGACGCAAATAGATATTCTGTTTGACACACTCGGCAAGGTAATTCAGGCAACTGATTAACTCTGCCCGTGTCTCAATTTCTAATTTCCAAAAGTTCAGGAAGAACCGGATGCAACACATAGCTCACTATATAGATGGTCAAATTGTTTCCGGAAAAAGTGGCAAGCAGTCACCGGTGTTCAACCCCGCAACAGGTGAACAGTCCGCCCTAGTCGACCTGGCAAATCCGGAAGAAGTAGAGCAGGCGATTGCAGCGGCCAAAACCGCTTTCCCGGCCTGGGCTGCTACTACACCATTGAATCGCGCACGGGTAATGTTCAGATTTAAAGAACTGCTGGAAAGTCATAAAGAAAAACTGCAAACGATGATCTGCGACGAGCATGGCAAAGTATTAGCCGATGCAGGTGGCGAAGTCGGTCGCGGCATAGAGGTAGTGGAATTCGCCTGTGGTATTCCTCAACTTCTGAAGGGCGAGCATTCGAAAAATGTTGGCAGTGATGTGGACTCCTGGTCAGAAATGCATCCTCTCGGGGTAGTTGCAGGAATTACACCCTTTAACTTTCCAACAATGGTGCCTATGTGGATGTTTCCCGTCGCCCTCGCCTGTGGCAATACTTTTATTTTAAAACCCTCCGAGAAAGACCCATCTCCCGCTCTTCTAATAGCAGAGTTGCTAAAAGAAGCAGGCCTGCCGGACGGAGTTTTTAATGTTATCAATGGTGACAAAATCGCCGTTGATACCTTGCTGAATCATCAGGATGTAGAAGCCATTAGCTTCGTAGGTTCCACGCCTATTGCCGAATATGTTTATTCAACAGCAAGTGAAAATGGCAAGCGATGCCAGGCATTGGGGGGAGCAAAAAATCACATGATGGTAATGCCCGATGCCGATATGGATCAGGCAGTGGATGCACTCATGGGCGCCGCTTTCGGCTCTGCTGGCGAACGCTGCATGGCCATATCTGTAGCTGTTTGCGTTGGTGACCAGACAGCAGATGAACTTATTGCTAGATTGACTCCCAAAATAGAGCAGCTAAAAGTTTGCCCAGGCACCGAACCCGGCGCCGAAATGGGGCCACTAGTATCATCCGCCCATAGGGAAAAAGTAATTGAACTTATTGACTCTGGGGTAAAGGAAGGTGCGGCATTGTTAGTGGATGGCAGAGGAATAGAAGTTGACCGCCATCCTGACGGCTTCTTTTTAGGTGGCTCTCTTTTCGATCACGTAAAAGAAGACATGGAAATCTACAAAGAAGAAATATTTGGCCCTGTACTGTGCATAGTGAGAGTTGTAGATTTTGAGAGCGGGTGTGATTTGATAAGCAGACATCAATACGGCAACGGCACTGCCATTTTTACCCGCGATGGTGATTGTGCGAGACTATTTACTCATAAGATCGAAGCCGGCATGGTGGGAGTAAACGTACCAATACCGGTCCCCATGGCCTTTCATAGTTTCGGTGGCTGGAAACGTTCCATTTTTGGCCCGCTAAATGTACATGGCCCGGATGGCGTCAGATTTTATACTCGCATGAAAACCATTACTTCCCGCTGGCCTACGGGAATCCGCAGCGGCACAGAATATTCGATGCCAATAATGAAATAATTTCTGCCACTCCCCGATAAAGAACAAGGACACTAAAAATGCAAATACACTGCTTTATTCTGATGGCGCTATCTCTTCTTCCCACCTACTCATCAGCTCAGGACCCCGGCGCTCCTCCGGCAATTTATAAACCATCTTCGGAAGTAATGACCGAACTCGATCGCGCAGAATCAGAAGGCGCATCGGCAGGCGGCTGGTCGGTAACAATCTCGCCAGGCATATCGGTTCGCCGACGAAGCAGCTCGGTACTTCAGTATGCCGTGCTTCATCAATGGAGCATGGAGATATATCGCATACTCGAAGGTAGCGGCACTCTGGTGACAGGAGGTAAACTCATTTTACCTTTAGCAGAATCCACCAATGAAAATATTGTCAGAACAAGAAACGGTGTCGAAGGCGGATTGGCAAGGCAGGTCAGTGCCGGAGATATTTTGGTATTACAACCCGGAACACCCCACTGGTTCAGTTCCATAGATGGCGAATCAATCACCTACATGGAATCAAGGGTACGAATTACCACTCACCCGGTTCAGTATCAATAATCACTGATAACCCTAGGCGAAAAAACTTTCTCTTTAAATAAAAAAGGCAAAACCGAAGTTCTGCCTTTTTTATTTTTACAATTAGTAGCAATAGCTAAAGCATATGCTGTTTCTAATATGTTCTAGCGTGTTGAATATTTGGTAAACGCACCGCCAGCCCAGCTCAGTGAGTTAGGCCCTTCGGCTGCGTACACGTTACCGTCAGCGTCCACTGCGACACCTTCACCCGCCGTGCCCTGATATACACGATCTTCTCGCTCGAATGGCGGAATAAATGCATCTATGTGATCGTGATCCACATGACCGATACGTACGCCGTTTCTCCAACCAACATGGTTAGTAGGCCCGGACTCGGAATCAATTGCATAAACCAGATCTTCCGCGGTGATAAAGATTCCGCTAATGCGACCATACATGTATCGGGAATCAAGATAATTGCCATCCTGATCGAATATCTCCAGCCTGTGATTGCCGCGGTCCGCTACCCATAGGCGACCCTGTGAATCAAATTCCAGAGCGTGTGGTGTGCGGAACTCGCCATGACGAACTCCAATCTGGCCCCACTCCTTAATGCGCCTGCCATCGGCACTAAACTTGATGATTCTTGCCGTTGAGCCTGCTGCACGCCCTTCCTCCATTGCCTGGTTCGAGGTCATACCCTGGCCATTGTGACCATCGGCTACATAGATACTTCCATCAGGCCCAACAATTACATCGTTTGGCTGATTAAATTGATTGGGACCACTGCCAGCCTGGCCCGCGGTACCAAGGCTCATTAGCAACTCGCCTTCGGCACTAAATTTGTGAACCTGATGGCCTTTGGTTCCGTCCGCGTTGCCGGCAAAGTCTGTCACCCAGACATTACCTTCACTGTCGGCATGGATACCATGGGGCGTCATCATGATGCCTCCACCAAAATTGGCGAGAACCTCACCGGTATTGCGATCAAATTTGAATATTGGATCAACCGGGTTTGTATCGCAATTGATGGGAACGCCGCCCCCGAAGCTGCTGGCTCCGCAACGCTCATAGGCCCAGATATGCCCATCGTTAGGGTCTATATCAATTCCGGCAGTTGAACCCCACTCTCTTCCGGCAGGAAGATCGCCCCAGTTAGGGGTCACTCCAGGGGCGGGGTTCGGCATTCCGTCTCCGCTTATGGGGTTACCACCCGATCCGGTGGCCGCACAGCCTACCAGCAGCACCGAAAAGCAGCCTGCTATTACGGGAAATAGTTTTCTTGATGATGACATGACAACTCCTAGTTTGTGTTGTTATGGGTGCAGAGTTATTTCTGACTCGCATAAAGGGAGAATAGATTCTAATGGACCGCAAGTCTAGCCATCTAGAATCGACTTCAGCAATTTCCGTGGCTCGCCAGCATGAATCTCTTACTATCTGGAAGCCCTAACAGGGACTTCTTACATACCCCTCTAACTGAGACCTCTAAGTGGAGTCTCTAAAAAGTCCCGCGAACCCGAAGGGATACGCTTCTGCCCGTGGTAAAGCAGTTTTGTTCAATCTCTTTCAGGTCATTATCGATGACATAGCCATGATATCGATAGCGTATCCCGCAGGCATGAAAGTCACTCAAATTATTGGCCTCCAGTCGATAGGTGAGGCCGCCGAAGCCGACTTTCTCCACAAAAGCCGAAACTGCGTCGGGCCGGGTAAAATCAAATTCATTATCCACATCGAAACCTCTTCGCCCGTCCTTTATAAGCAACATCCAGTTAAAACCATAGCTTAGGTTCAAAGAAGTCACATCATGTCGAAATCCGGCACGAAGCCCTCCGCGATCGAATGGGGCGAAACCGTGCTCACGGGGCGTAAATGGGTCATCATCAAACTCTGATTCCTGCAATGTCAGGTTTGCTGTTAATAGCGCAGATGGCAGTCCGATAAACCCAAGCCTGATACTGGAGTTAACTATCAAGCCGTAAGCCTGCGCTGTCCCCACATTACCATTAGTTGATTGCAAATTATCAGCGTCCGGAGAGACATCTACCTTTCCTATCTTGTTATCGTAATCGTAATAAAAATAGCGTGCGTTTAAAGCACCACCATCGTTCGGCAACCTGTAATCCAACCCAGCTTCCACTCTCCAACTCTCTTCCGGTTCCAGTTCCGGGTTACCTGCAACAGTATCCTGATCATCGTCACGCTCATTGGTATTTCTGGAAAAGTCCCCAAAGCCTAATTGAGAAACGACATTCTCCAGAGATGCCCGGAATTGAAGGGAATTGTTTATATCGAAGCGAAAATCAAATTTAGGTTTTATGTAATCAAAATCCCGACTATTGGAAATATCTCCTGCCTGTTCGATTTCAGACCACTCAGCTACTAGAGAGCTTTCCAGAGACATTCGGGAATTGATCTGCCAGTTATGAATAAGAAATGGCTCATAGCGCATTTCTTCTACAGTTGAATTAGCGTTAGGTAGCGGTATGGAAGTCAGACCGCCATAAAGAGGATTGCCAGGAGCGGATGTGGGTATGGCATAGAGAAGACTTGAGTACTGAATGGTTTGAGCCGCTTCAACTCCAACTTCAATACCCTGGTTACTACCTAAACTCTTGATGTAAGAAGATCTGACAATGCGTTCCCGATAGCGACTGGATGTATCAAGATAGAGAGTTTGGTCTTCAATACCGCCTACACTACCTGCAAGATATTTTTGTCGCAAAACATCGCCATTTTCTTCATTTACTATAAACAATGCTTTGAAACGATCTCCATTCTGGAAACCGTGCTCGTAATCGCCGCCAACTTCCCAGCTTTCATTACTGGAAGGAATATCCTCTCGCTCATGATATGACCTAACATCAACATCGTTAAAGTCAGTAAAAATTCGAAAGACGTCGGTTAATGGATCAGATTCGTTGTACTGAAAATTCAAGGCAAACCTGTCATTACCACTCGGCGAATAGGACATGTTTGCATTAAAGGAGTAATCGTCTGACTCGGTGGTTCTGGTTTGATCAAAATTTTCATTAGCGCTTAGGTCTGCGTTCAGACTGGTCTCAAAACTACCCTGGCGTCTATAGTTAGCACCGACCTGACCGCTAAATAAATAGGTCCATACTCCAGATTGCCCGCTATAGGATAGCGACCCTCCAGGATTAGTCGTACCGTCTTCGTGATAGTCCATAAATGCTTCGGTCGACACATTGGATCGAGATTGGCTTTCCAATAGCACAATATTTAATAGTTGGCCGGAATTTTGAACATCAAGATCACTGGACGTACCCCTGACTATCTCAATATAGTCCACCTGATCTGCCGAGATTCTTTGCAGCTGACTGTCGATTTCATTTGCCTTCCCTGCAAGACGCTTACCATCTATAAGAATTCGCGCTTCGGAACCTAGGCCACGGTCACCATCCCGCGCGATACCTGAGCCACCTCTTATCAAATCAATACCAGGAACCCTGTCCAGCATATCGTTGATGGTAACCGGAGCGAACTCAGAGAAATAAGACGCAGGAAACGTGATAGTAGAATCGCCGAGGGCTGAATCCTGGGCTAACAGATAACTGCAGGCTGGTAATGACAATAGGTAGAGTAGCGCTGCTGAAGCGGACTTGGTTTTCATTTTAAGGCTTCCGTATGACGAACACATGCTTCCTGATGCTCAGGAATCCAATCCGCCTAATATTAGCACCAGACACCCGCCTTTATTGGCTTTGCTAACACTTTGTAACAATCAGTAAGCTGTTGATTAAAAAGTTTTATATACTGATTTGTAGGAATAATCCTGTAGACAACCAGCTTACTAAAGGCTAATTTGGGCTACCCACTAATTTAGCGATTAGTAGAACAAGTTAAAGATTAGCTGTTGAGCACTCACAACGGTAAAGCGCGGAAAGTAGTGACCCAGAAGCCCTGCTGGAGCAGTTTGTCGTAGGATGATGAGCCACAGAGTAGTAAACGATATGAATATGAATTCAGAAATTGTAATTGTAATTGTTGATGACGATCCGTTTCAATTAAGGCTGCTTTCGCAACAGCTTCCTACCATCGGATACCACAATATTTTTGCATTTGATGACGGGCAAATTGCAATTAACCATCTCCGTGTAAAAAATTCAGATAATTGTATTCTGATCCTGGATTTGGATATGCAGCATGATCGCGGCTTCGATTTCCTGAAGAATCTCGGAGATATTTCTTTTAGGGATTTATACTTCAGATTTGCTCAAACGACGAGCATTTAACTAATACCAACGAAAAACTTGCAGCGTCTTATGGCTTGCAAACCTTAGATACTGTAAGCAAACCAGTGAAAACCGAAAAGCTTGTTTCCTGAATACTTCGAGAAGACGGCATCCGGCAATAACAGGTTTAGAGATGTAGGTAACAGTTTTTCGCGGCTATATCCGTACAGTTTCTCAACCTGCTTGTTGACCAAAATAATTTCTGACTTACTATTAGCCCTAAGTACAGCCTCAGGCGCACCTTCAAGCAGGGAACGAAACTGTTCCTCACTAATACGCAGAGCAGTTCTGGCATTTACCTGATCTATGCGATTTTCAGCGATGCCACCAATTGCGACAAGTTCGTTTTTTTCATTGAAGATGGGGAATCTTAGAATTGCTCCTACAAACTGCCCCGAATAACTACCATAGCGCAGTTATTCGAACTAAAATGGCAGCACTTCAATAAATAAAATGATCTATCAATCAAATCCTACAAAGCTGACAAAATCTTCCAGTGGAGCTCTTCGCGATTTGACGCTATTTGCTGAAAACTCGTCGTCGGGATAACCCATCGCAATACAAGTGAGGATATTCTGGTCATCGGGAATTTTTGCATGCTCACGTACAACCTCCGATTGCATTACGCCCTGCCCGTTAATTACAGTGCCTAGACCTCTTTCCCAAGCAGCCAAAACAATACCATGACAAATAGCGCCTAGATCAAACTGCGCAATTGCAGCCGGCTCGAGAATTTTTTCATAGGTCATCACTATAGACACCGGCGCATCAAACTGCCGAAACCCACGCATCACCCAATCTGTTCGCATCTCTTTATCATCTCTCGCAATGCCCATGGCTTCAAACAACTGAACAGCGATTTCAATCTGCCGTTGACGGTGAACACCTTCATAAGCTTCCTTTGTAGGAAAGTCTCTTTTAGGCTTGATCCCCGCAAGCATGCGCTCGGTATTTCCCTGGCGAATACGATCAAGAGGCTCTCCGGTTACCACATGCAGATGCCAAGGCTGTGTATTCATCGACGAGGGGGCACCCTTAGCGACTTCAAATATTTCCTCAAGTATTTTGCGGGGAACAGGATCAGGCTTATAACCCCGAACGCTACGACGAGTGCTAACCAGTGTTTCAAAATTCATATATCTATCCTAATGATTCGTTACGTTTCTATTTCATTCTATGCAGTGCACAAATTTTATTTCCAGCCGGGTCGCGCAAGTAGGCGAGATACATATCACCTGTTCTGCCTGAACGAATTCCTGGCGGTTCTTCACAGGCAGTGCCACCGTTTTCCAGCCCGGCTTTATGCCATTCATCTATAGCATCACTACTTGTAGCTGCGAACCCAATAGTGCCACCATTAGCACAACTGGCTGCCTCACCATCAATCGGTTTGCTTATGGCGAAAACACCTGTATCGGACAAATAAAAGCAACGACCTTTTTCATCCATAACCCCGGACTTATGTCCCAGGGCTTGTTGAATAGCATCGTAAAATCGCTTCGCCTCTTCCACGTCATCTGCACCAACCATTACATGACTAAACATCGCTTACTCCCCCAAAAAAGGGTAAAAGACTACAGGCTGATTCCCCATTTACCAAGTGCTAATTGCCAAAAGCCGCAGGCGGAGCGTAACCTAGCACTTACCAGGTGCCGGATATGCCGTTTCATTAAGGAGATCTTCATGATAATCAGCCACTTACGCTTCATTCGATACCTCGCTCTGGCTGCCCTGTTTATACCTGTTGTTGCCCAGGCTCAAGACCCGATAGGCCGTATAATCCGCACCAGTGGCAATGTATTGGCTTTCGATTTGGCCGGAGCCGAGCGACGCCTGGCTCGGGGTTCGGAGCTGTTTGTAGATGAAACCGTCAGCACCGGTGGAAATTCATCCACTCAAATGCACCTCAGTGACGGCTCATTAATTACCATCAATGAAAACACCCAGTTCATGGTGAACGAATACATCTTCGATGGTGCAGGCGGTAGCGACGACTCCGTAGTGATGTCAGTACTCGAAGGAACCATGCGAACCATTACGGGGATTATTGGTGAAGGACAGAATGACAGCTATGCGCTGAATACGCCCTACGCCACGATTGGGATTAGAGGAACAGAATACGGAGTGTTTGTTGCAGCCGATGGCAGAATGAGAATCGCTGTTTTCGATGGCTCCATATCTGTATAACCTGCCGGCGGTGGCGGTCCGACTGTTGTCGGTCTGGGAGGCAATGCAGACTTTATTGCCATGGATGACGATAGAGAGGTGGTGGAACTTCCGGAAGCTCCACAAGATCTGGATGCCGTGATCAGTATAATTATCGAGCAAGTAAGCGAAGCTGATCTCGCCAACTTGCCAGATGCTGCAGCCGCGCTTCAAGTGTTGAGCCAACCAACCACCACTGATGGTGATTCCCTTACGGCTGATGGTCAGGGCGGCGCGCTGGTTGATGCTGCCGGCAATGCTCTCCCGGTAGCCACAGAGGCTGAAAGACAGGCAGCATTGGCTGTGCTAATAGAAACCATCAGGGACGCAGATCCGAGCTTCTTTGACGAGGTAACCATTAAAAGCGCCAGTCCAAATCAGTAATTTGGATAACTAGTAACGCTCAGGAAATAGCGCTGCACTATCGGCAAGGATATTCCGGCCAAAAAAATCCCCGCATCATTGCTGATACGGGGATTTTTGATTAACTAATGGCTTATCCGGCTTCCATGAATTCTACATGGATTTCCAATTCAATCTCGTCACCTACTCCGAAGCTGGTGAATCGATCCAGACCAAACTCCGAACGAATGAAACTGGTGTTCGCCGAGAAGCCAAGTGTGTAGCTTCTAGTCAGAAAGTTACGGCCACCACCATGAAAGTTCACTTCCAGATTTACAGGATTGGTTACACCCAATAGCGTTAGCTCACCTGCAAATACGAAAGTATCTTCGTCAACGGATTCAACAAGACCTGTTGTACGATAAACAGCCTGCGGGAAAGTTTCAATATCAAACCAGTTGTCACCCTTAAGCTCGTCCGCGAACTCCTGATTGTTAATATCAAGTGAAGTAGTGTCGATTACAACTTCAAGAGCCGCAGCCTCAATGTTTTCAGGGTCAAAATCCAGAGATGCTTCGAATGCATTAAATCGGCCAATAAAGGTAGAGAACCCCAGATGATTAACTTTCCAGGACAATGAAGCATGATCCTTATCCAGCGTGTAAGCGCCGGAGCGAATCTCGGTGATATCGTTATTGAAATCCGGGGTCAACAATCGATCACATGAAACCAGAAAAGCGGAGCTGGCCAGAATCAATGAAAATCGACCGACATTTGAAAACATATTGTTTAACATTTAATTAACCTATCTATTTGTAACTATAATATTTACAGCTGTGTTATTTACTGTTGAGTAGCGTAGACATCAATTTCGATCTCTACGTCGTTTGGAATTTCACCTGTGTTTGCCCAGTACCCCTGACCAACACCATAATCAAGACGCATAATAGTCACGCTGCTCTTGAGATTGAAACGGATCTTACCACCGGCTGTCTCTACATCCAGATTGAATGGAAAAGTCATTGGGTGGGTTTCGTCTCTGATAGTCAAAGTGCCGTCAGACTCAAAAGAATCGATACCTGTCAGCCGACAGCTCTCTGCTTTAAAGCTAGCTGTAGGGAATTGGTCGACATCGAACAATTCATAATCGTGCAGGTAATCCAGCACTTCAGGAGACTCAATTTCAATATCAGCAATATGAATCGTAACCTGAAAATTACAGTTACTTGGGCTCAGTGGATCTATCTCAAATGTCGCTTCAACATTTGTAAACTCACCCCGGTAAGGATCGTTACCATACTTATACTTGAAATAAACATGGGAATCTTCCGGATCGATAGTCCAGGTTGCAGCTTGCGCAGGCAGACCGATTAGTAACAATAGCGGGGCCAGTGCCGCGCGGAATAATAAAGTTCGCATAATAGTTTTCACTCCTGAATAAAATTAGGGTAGCGCCAAGGCAATAATTTCTGCTGCCTGACCACTGCCACTGACAGCCATAACAATGTATTGCTTGCCTTCGTGCTCATAGGTCATAGGAACGCCAGTTTGGGTATTCGGTAATTCGATTTCAGCAACAATGTCACCAGTCTGCTTGTCTAGCGCACGAAGCCATGGGCTTCCGCCTACACCTTCACCAACAAACAGCAAAGATTTGGTTAGCAGCAGCCCGGATCGCGTTGCTACACCAGTACGTGGAATATCAAGTCCTTCCAGTGCACGGTGATTGGCGATGCGCTCAGGCGTATCTGCATTAGCGACCTGGAACACATGCTCGCCGCTATTCATATCTATAGCAGTCACACGTCCATAGGGAGGCTTAACTAGAGGCAGGCCCTGAATTCGCGGAACACGCACGCCGTACGACTGGCTGAAATCAACATCTGAATTTTCGTCTTTAGCTACTGACAGTAAAGCAATATTTGTTCTTGAAGGTATATAGAGAATTCCTGTTTCAGGATCTACCGCACTACCTTCCCAGTTCGCACCACCGATAGCATCAGGCAGGCTAAGAGTACCAACTGTACCGTCGGGCGCCTCAGCTTGTGATGGTGGAGAATATACGCTTGGGCTCATGCGGAATCTCTGCACAGCTTCTACTGCTGCTGCGCGTAGCTCTGGTGTAAAATCGATCAGGTCATCTATTGAAACTCCCTGACGATCAAACGGCGCAGGTTTAGTAGGATGAGGCTGAGTTGGTGAGTACCATTCTCCGGGTACGTCGCCGGCTGGTACAGGTAATTCTTCGATTGGCCAAATCGGCTCGCCAGTCTCTCTGTCAAAGGTATAAACCCAGGACTGCTTGGTTACCTGCATTACAACCTTACGGCCATTAGGTAAGTCAGCTAGAACTGCTGCAGAAGGATTATCCCAATCCCAAATATCGTGATGGATTAATTGGTAATGCCATTGACGCTCACCTGTTGTAATGTCCAGAGCTACAACACTGTTTGTGAATAGGTTATCACCGGGACGTGGGCCACCGAAACGGTCGCCCGTGGCAGATTCTGTTGGAAGGTATACGTGGTTCAACTCGGGGTCACCGGACATTGGAGCCCATACACCACCGTTACCGGAAATCTCGGCACCACCAGCCATCCAAGACTCATATCCAACATCACCGCGCTGTGGAATCACACGAAAAGTCCAAAGCAGCTCACCTGTATTAACATCATATCCGCGAACGTCACCCTTCACGTTGAACATCGACGGTGGGCGCATGGATACTCGGTGAGCAGGGCCAACCACTGCAACACCATTCATTACAAATGGGGGCATGGATGAGCCGATATCAACATCGTCACGGCCATCGCCCAGTCGCAGGCCAGCGAACATGTCTACCATGCCGTTGTCGCCAAATGCTGGGTCAGGGATACCTGTATCAGCATCGAGAGAAACCAGAAAGAAGCCTGGGGTAATAGTTAGAATTCGCGTCTTATCGCCATCTCTAAAGAAAGATACGCCTCGACCGGATCCCTTACGAGGGGCTTTGTCAAAACGCTCACCTTCCTGAGGTCTCCAAAGCCATAGAAGCTGGCCACTTGTAGCGTCCAAAGCTGCAACATTTCGCGTTGCACCAACGGTTGTATAGATAACTCCGTCAACTTCAAGAGGTGTAAATGTAGCATTGAATTCTGGTGAAGGTCCGATATTTTCAGTATTGAATCGCCAGGCTACTTCCAGATCGCCAACGTTTTCAGCATTGATCTGGTCTAGGGGAGAGTAGCGTTGTGCTCCCATATTACCGCCATAATCCGGCCAATCCCCCACCGAAACATCTGTGCCTGACTGGCTCATAGCCGCCGGGGCGCAAACCAGGGCGCTAACACTCACAATGAATAACGAAATTAATCGCTTTGTTACTACCATTTTAGACTCTCCAGAATTCATGTCTTTAATCTTGTGTACTGCTATTGTGTAAGATAGTAGGCGGCATATTTTCCTTCTTGCACCTTATATAACGCCTAGTATCAGGCTGGTGGGAAGGATAAGCAATCTCCTCTCTTCACGCAAGTTTAAAACTTTCCTGCTCCCAAATTATTAATAATAATTTCAATTGGTTATGTAATTATATATGGAGAAGGTTTGTAATACTTTGTAACTCAAATAAGCGCTTTATCAGCTCATAATCCCAAGTATCTGCCATTTTTGCTGTATACAAGCTGAACAGCGAAAAAGCCAGCTGCCACTAAATGGTTCAATTTAGCCATGTTAAGTATCTGCAATGACTTTAAAACTGGCCGACAACTATCAAAAATGCATCGCTGCACAGGAAAAGTTCCCTATAGATAAAGGAATCACATAAGGGAAGTAAAGGTTTGACTGTAGTCAGATTAATACTGTTGCAAGTAACTATTTATTCCCATTGGACTGAGATAAACTCGATAAATCCAAATACTCATTCTTCGCAGAAGGGAGACCATTATGAAGAAAACTATTTTTAGGAAAATGATCTTGATCATAACGATAGGTCTTTTTTCTCAATTCGTATCAGCACAAAATGAAAACAATGCAGCAGCGATTAAACAAATCGCCGACATTGTAGTTGGCATTAGTCACTTCCCATCCGATGATGATTTCGCGACGCTGGATGCAATTGTTGCAGACAGCAGTTTAGCTCAAGGCATTCGTGATATGGCAAATGCTGTTGCAAATATTGAGCATGTTGCTAACGAAGAAGGCAGAGGTGCGATGGAAGCCATCCAGAATAACACCCAGACTCCAGAGCGCGCTAAAGTACTTGCAGGCATAATCGAAAATTTCAGCCACACCTGCAGCGATGCAGCCAAAGCTCAACTTGCTGAATTATTCCCATAGGTTTAAATAACGTCTAGCAGAATTCGCATTACGGTAATCGTAATTCTCTTTATTTACACGGCATATATAGCTCTGCCTGTATATGCCGTTTATCTTTTACCCGCGGCAGGCGCTATTCATCATCGGGGCATCTGTATTGCTCCTCACTTCGGATCGGAACGGATTTTTAGCCGAAAGCCTGGCGATCGTTGTTGGCTGCCTGTTTTCAGCTTCTTCGGGGGCAATTCACTATTCAGGCCGCGGCTGCTATATTGTGCTCCGATTTCCGGATTGCTATCCGGGTAACACTTTTCACCAAGAGGCTCCAAATGTCAGTGAATTCTACCTATCTTCAAATGTTTTCTACGGTTACAGACGCAGGTGAACTCCACCTCGAACTAAAGCAGCAAGAGACCCCTAAGCCAGAAGGTAATCAGGTTCTGGTCAGGGTAGAGGCAACACCAATCAATCCTTCGGATCAAGGAGTGATGTTCGGCTGGTCGGATATAGCTAATGCGACTTCTTCAGGAAGTGGCAGCGATGCCTTACTTTCAGCGCCTGTCTCCGAACAGGGATTAGGCGTCATGAAAGCCAGGTTGGGGCAGAGCCTTGCTGTGGGTAATGAAGGTGCAGGAACTGTAGTGGCAACTGGCGATAGTGATTTGGCCAAGAGTCTCGAAGGGAAAATCGTCGCCGTCATGGGCGGCGGAATGTACGGAGAGTATCGCTGCGTCGATGCGTCGTCTTGCCTACCTCTACTCGAGGGTCAAACTGCAAAGGATGGAGCTTCATGTTTCGTTAATCCTCTTACGGCGCTTTCCATGATTGAGACTATGAATATGGAAGGGCACACCGCTCTTGTCCATACTGCGGCTGCATCCAATCTTGGCCAAATGCTGAATCGAATATGTCAGCAGGATAGTGTTGATCTTGTAAACATAGTACGCAAAAAAGAGCAGGCGGAATTACTGAAAGACATGGGGGCCGAGCATGTAGTCGACAGCAGTTCGGATAATTTCATGGCTGATTTAACTGATGCAATTCACGCAACGGGAGCAACACTTGCTTTCGACGCAACCGGAGGTGGAACACTGGCATCTACAATACTGTCAGCAATGGAAGCTGCCGCCGCTAGGACGCCAGGAGCCTATAGCATATACGGTTCGGTAAAACACAAGCAGGTATATATTTATGGCGGCCTAGATACATCAGCAACAACACTAAATAGAGGGTACGGAATGGCCTGGGGCGTTGCTGGATGGTTGTTACCCAACTTTATGGCAAAGGCCGGCATGGAAGTGGCAGCTCGACTACGCACCAGAGTGGCCAATGAATTGAAGACCAACTTTGCCAGCCACTACACAGATGAAATTTCATTGTCAGAAGCTTTGGATGCCGATACCGTGCGGCGCTATTACGCAAAGCACACCGGTGAAAAGTTTCTTATCTGTCCCCAGAAGTAAATGCGAGTTCCAGTGTCGGCATCCTTATTGCCGGCACTTTACTTCGTGCTTTAAAGCTTAAGACCGAGGATCGACTTTCAGTTCTTTTTTGAAGCGCTTGAAGTTCTTAACGTAAATATCTGCACTCAACTTCAACTGAGCCTGCTGCTCTTCTGACAAAGTTTTTACTACTTTCCCCGGCGAACCCATTACCAGAGAACCGTCGGGGATTTCCTTACCTTCGGGAATCAGCGAGTTAGCTCCGATAAGACAGTTTTTACCAATCTTCGCGCCATTGAGAATCACGGAATTAATACCGATCAGGGAGTTGTCGCCGATAGTACAACCGTGCAGCATGACTTTATGACCAACGGTGACATTTTTGCCAATTGATAACGGCACACCAGGGTCATTATGAAGCACCGCCCCGTCCTGGATATTCGAATTCTCTCCAATAGTAATTAACGCATTGTCGCCTCTGATAACCGCGTTGAACCAGACACTTACATTATTTTCCAGAATCACCAGACCTATTACTGTGGCATTCTCGGCCACGAAGTAGTCGTCTCCGCATATTTCGACTTTGTTATCATCTAAACTGTAAATCACTCTATTACCTTCAATTTATAAAACAGATCTTCCTAACGACTGAAAAGTAAATCAGCAAACCACCAATTCATAAAGGGGGTTGAAATAATCTCACCTTCGAGCCAAAAGGCTTAAATAGTTTAATAGCTTACTGGGTCATGGGGTCAGGAGAGGTTGGGTTCTTCTTACACGATGGCTCACCTTACTTGACCCAGACAAGGCACTGCGCGCCTGTTCGAGCGAGGCTCAGGCAAAAACGAGAAAGAAAATACAGTACTGTATTTTTACTCTGACCCCTTTTATTTGACCCCTTTTGTTCCCCTATTTTTTAAGAGTGGTTGATCACAAATTCACGAATAGCCTTGATAGCTTCAGGAGATTTGGCTAAATCACTATGATCAATGCCGGCTACTTCTACGAATTCACAGTTGGGCAGGTTTGCAGCTAGAGCCCTGCCTAGCCGCGCTGGTACTGCCATATCACCACTGAAGTGAACAACTAAACATGGGCAGGTTACATTTGGGACAATGTCTCGAACGTCTAAAGTTTTCATGTATCCGACAAGTTGGCGCATAGAATCCCGGCCAGCAAGTAACCTTTCCAGGCCCCTATAAACATCGTCGTCCATCTCATCGCGGCTCATGCTCGGAAAGAAGGTGCTTCTAGTACGTCCGCTACCCCAACTTTCAGCTAGCGCATCTAAGCCTTTTTCAGGAAGACCAATTTGAAAATCTTCGCTTTGGACAAATTTGGCAGTTGTTCCAAAAAGGATAAGTCCCTTTACTTTCTCCGGCGATTCAATGGCATATCGAATGCTCATCGGACCGCCTTCGGAAATACCCATCAAGAAGAATTTTTCTGAACTTGATGCTTCGGCTACTGCCTCTATGTCCTTGTATCTTTCTTCCAGTTCTGTAGTACCTAGAACCGTATCCGATAGGCCTTGACCTCTTTTATCGAAACACACAACCCTGGAGAATTCAGCCAAGGCATTCATCGAATCCCGTATGGCAGGCAAGTGGGAAGCAACGTGCAGGTTTGAAACTATCCCAGGACATACTATGAGGGTTTCAGGAGAAGAGCCTATTGTATTAAAGGCAATACGAAGCCCGTCTACGCTTGCAAATTGAATCGGATGAGGTGATGGTGAGCTCAATTTTTGAAGCGTGATTTTTTCACTTGCTACAGCTACAGAATGTTCGGAAACTTTATGCGCAAATGACTGACGAAAATACCTAAGTGTAGTAAAGATAAAGCCAGACAATACTAACAGTGCTGCCATTCCGCTGAAAAATGATTCATTTTCCGATATCCATGCTGATAGTACTGAGATTGTTTCCATCAAGTGCTAAGTTCCTGAGCATCTATAGTTTATAAAGGCAGTGGGGCTGCATTGCTTGAATCATTCTTTCAACTACAAAAAGTCAGAGCCATCAATCCGAGCGCATAAAAGTATAAACACTATCACCAATCGAGGTCGCTGCCTAATTCCTTGAATTCCTGATCTACGGTCAAGACCTCATCAATCGAGAAACATCCGAAAGCCTTACAGTTCTGCCCATACTGGCCGAAAAAACGCTGGGCTGGCCTTCCTGAAACGGGTATGCCCATTCGCGGACAAACCCTACCCCGCCGGCCTCCCTGACAGCCATTCCAGACCCCGTCTTCTTCTTAGTTATTGCTCGAACATCTTAAGTTGAGGCGGTGCTCTACCCGGCGACGTCCGAGCCTGCTGATCAGTCGCCTCCGTTATTAGCGCTCTTCATACTTTACAGGCGACAGATGATTATTGGAACTATCCCGTCGCTTGTTGTTGCATAAAAGGGGTAATAAAAGGCGCCACGGAGAACGTCGCAGCAGTTAGTACTTGTTAAGGAAAAACTCTATACAATATCAAATCATCTTACGATGTTTGGATAGAAGAATTGAAGAAGTCTACTGACTCTGCATTTAATGGAAACAATTGCGCAGCGCTAGACGCATCGAGGCCGCTTAGCTCTCGAAGGGCTTGCTGTAGATGTTTGGGCTCTAGCCTAATACCGTTGCTGCTACTATCAAGTTGAAGCGTAGATGCGTTTATGTTGAGAGCGTTATGCCCATTATCGGTAGCCCCTACAACTCGATTTCCCCAACTTGCGCCCTGCTGAATGATGATTGCACTCCCTATTGGCCAATGATCTTTGCCTCCACCTGCATTGTAATAAGGTGTGCGACCAAAATCAGAACCCAAAGTGAGCACGACTTTATTGGCACGCGCAGCCTGTAATGTGTCGAGACTGGAGTCCCATAACTCAAAGCCTCCTGATTCAAGCTGCATGTACAGCTGCTCGCCAACCTGAATTACAACATAGAGATTGCCTACAGTATTAATATGTTGCGATTCAACCTCAAATTCAGATAGCAAATCGACCGCTTGTGCATAGGCAAAGCTATTCGAAAAAGAAGCACCATTATCATCACTGGCACCGACATAGAAATTTGCTGTCGTTGATACCCCGCTTAGAGTAATCGGCGAAGATAGCTCGGGGATCTGTGCCACAGCTAAGTTAGCAACAAGCAGACTGATTAGGGCACATAAGCCTTTAAGCACAATACCCTTGAACGCTGCGCTAATATTTATCTTTCCCGACATGATTATTATCTCACTGCCCGCCTATTCTGCCTCACTCAATACGGCATCAATTAGTGCTTCGAGATTTATCAAATTCGGGCTCCCTGCAGTTAGCTGAACACCGCCTGTATGGCTCTCTCCCTGCGGCTTGGAAAGCAAAAGAGAAGAGCCGTTCGCCACATTATTAATGTAGTTCACTAAAATATTGTAGTTAGTGGTTTGAAAACCTTCAGTGTTTGATCTGACATATTGTAGAGCACTACTGCCAGCGGCTCCGCCGTCGACATGACAAATAATGCAATTTGACTGAATGATTTGAGAAGAAATATTCTGCTTATAAAGAGAAAAGCTAGAGCTGCTGCTTTGCTGCGCTTGCACAGTAACCATCAATGGAGCTTCGCTATAAAAAAGATCCCCCGCAGTAGCTACACTGTCATAGGCTAGATAAATGGCGATAGTTGTATCAGCTACTCCAAGAGGCCCCAAGGCAACATCATTGAGAATACTAATTGGCTCACTTGGCTGAAGCGTCTTTGCTGGAAAAGCAGCCTGCAGAGTTGCCAGGTTCTGATCCCACTCCAGGTACTCCCCTGATTCGGCTCGCATGAATAAGATATCATCCCAATTGATCACAACATAAAGATTACCCACGGTATTAACGTGAATGCTCTCAACCTGTATTTCAACATTTATGTCGATGGGCTGATCAAAAGCAAAGCTGCTTGCGTAGCTTGTACCATCGTCAGCTGATGCGCCGGCAAAAAATCTGGCCGTAGTTGAGAGCCCGCTTGCAGCTGCAGCCGATTGCAGTTCTGGCAACTGAGCGAGAACGGGCTGAACAAAAAAATTGAGAGCAGCCAGTAGTAGTATTACTTTTACTTTTACTTTTACTTTCATTTTCATCGGGCTAAGTCCTAAGTTTGGTTTTTAGTTAGTTGGAATTTACTTGTTTATAGAGCTGGGGGCCTTTTCGACCTTCGCATCTGCTGCGATATTTGAAATGCATGTCTAGTTAAACGCTTAAATTCGAGTTTGGTTTACAACAACCTTAAATAATTGAAAGTGGATGGGCTCCCTCTGGCCATTTTGGAGAGATCACTGGTTAGTATAACGATAGAAGGAGACTGAAATTGAGAACTAATTCACGCAAATTACAGCGAAAATCAAAGTTTAGTCAATCACTGTGAATAAGTGATTCGTATTGCCACCCAGCAGCTTCAGAACGCTCTCGACACGCAAGAAATAAAGCACTACTAGCAAAGAGTTTGTGAACAATGCTGACACGGTATGGTCTCGTCATAAAAAGACAGCAAGAAGATTTTCATTTTTACCACCGCTTACGTTATAGTAAAAATAATATTATGAATCTGAACATTCTCAGACTGGCTTTAGCGTCAGCATTATGACACAAAAATGGGAGCAGACCATGACTCGATGGCTTAAGATTCTTGGCTTACTATTCCTTCCCGTACTACTTGCCTCCTGCACTGAAGTAAGAGCGTGGGAGCGAGGGTATCTGGCCAAGCCCGAAATGACTTGGCGAACAGACGTTTTAGAATCGGCGCTCAATGAGCATATCTTTTTCAGCAAAGAGGCTTCCTCCGGCGGCAACAGTGCGGCCGGTGGTGGTTGTGGATGCAATTGATAAGTAGGCCGTACTTTATTAAATGAAGCAAAACCCGAAAAGTCTAATAGCATTGGCGACTTCAGCGCTTGCCCTTCCAGGCATAGCTGAGGCTGATGCGCCGCCTACCCAATCATCGTTACTTTATAAAGTTTCCAATTACCAAGAGGATGATCTTTCGCGAAGTGAGACTCTTGGCAGTGATTTCGATCGGTATGACATTGATGTTCATCAGTTCCAGCTAGTCACACCGCTGGGGCGGAATATGTCATTGCAGATTGATGGTAATTATGAGGCCCTTAGCGGCGCTTCGCCCTGGTTTACCAGTAGTGACACCGATGGGGCTCCGCAGGTTAACCTAAGCGGCGCAAGCGGAATCTCGGATCACCGCAGCGAATTGAGTGTGGCAGCGAACTACCACCTGTCAAATGGACGAATAGGCGGTAATATTGGTTATTCCGAAGAGGATGATTATCGGGCCGTCTATCTGGGAATCAATGGTGAGCGTGAGTTTAATAATCAGCTTACAACGATTGCTTTTGGCTTGAGCCACTCGTCCGATGACATTTTCCCAACAGATGCCGAGCTATTTAACCGTGTTGATGACGAGTCCAAGAACAGTAATTCTTCTTTTGTCTCGCTAAGCCAGATTATAAACCCTGTATCCAGTTTTCAGATTGCTCTGAGCGTTACCGAACAGAGCGGGTTCCTCAGCGATCCTTACAAATTAAGAGACCAACGCCCTGACAACAAAACCCAATTAGCACTGAGTAATTCTTATCGCCACTATTTTGTAAACTCAAATGCAGCATGGCATATAAACTATCGCTATTACCATGATGATTACGGCATTAGCTCACACACAGCCGACATGGCCTGGCATCAAAATTTTGGATCGAGATTCCGACTAGTGCCACTACTGCGATACTACAGCCAGTCAGCGGCTGACTTTTTCACCAACATCGATGATTTTTCCAACCCATTGATTAACTCCCAGTCTAGTGATTATCGCCTATCTGCTTTTGGGGCCGTAAGTGGCAGCTTGAGCATGGTAGCCGATATGGGAGCCTGGAATGCAACCTTAATCGCAGAGCGATATTTGGCAGACGAGAAATACTCCATCCATCAGGTAAATCAACCCAGTACCGCGCTAGTAAAATATTTTAGAGTATCACTGGGAATCGATTTTACTTTTTAATCTAGTATTAGCGCATGAAAGAATCTCTCAAGCGATACTCATTCAAGGCAATGGGAAGTCTCTGTGAATTGCAAATTCTTCATTCATCAAGAATCGAAGCAGACGCAATACTTTCTCAGATGGCAGCTGAAGTTCATCGGCTTGAAAACAAATACTCTCGCTTCAATGACTCTAGTTTTCTTAGCGAAATAAATCGCGCCAATGGCAACAAACGAGGAATAGAAATCGATCAAGAGACCGAGGCTCTTTTCGATCATGCGTTGAGTTGCTATGAACATAGCGACGGGTTGTTTGACGTCACTGCGGGGATTCTCAATACCCTGTGGAATTTCAAAGAAATCACAGTTCCTGAACAATCCCAGGTTGATCAGTTGCTACCCTACATAGGGTTCCACAAATTGAGCTGGGAGAACTCTAGGCTGTTTCTGCCTGCTAATATGCAGTTGGACCTCGGAGGTATCGTAAAAGAATATGCTGCCGATTCAACAGCTAGGTTGGCGCGAGATCTTGGAGTGAAAGGCGGGCTTGTAAACTTGGGGGGAGACTTTGCCGTTATTGGGCCTCAGCCCGGCAATCGGTCTTGGGCGGTAGGCATCACCAGCCCTAAGGACAATACCCCACTGATGGCGAGGATTGACATGCTAGAAGGAGGGCTCGCGTCTAGTGGAGACTATGAAAGGTTCTTTGTACATAAAGGAAAGCGGTACAGCCATATTCTGAACCCTAAGACCGGCTGGCCGTGCAGAGGTCTGCGGGCTGTCAGTGTTGCAGCTAGCCTCACCACAATAGCCGGCTCATTCGCCACCATCGCAATGCTAATGGAGGAACGAGCTGCCAAACAGTTCCTTCTAGAGTCCTCACTTGCACATGTATTTATGGACAGTCAGGGGTACATTGACGGCACAGAGTTTATGTCTGTCTCTCAGAAAAATAGTATTGTCAATCCGGCTAGGGGTAGCCTTGAGTAAGTCAAAACTGACAACTGCACCCCGTTACTTGCATTAGAACGTATTTAGAGCATAAAAAGTGGGTTTTCTGTCAACCAAACGGGCGCTGGATCGTTTTGAATACCAAGAGAGAGTTATTTTAGGTGTTTGATATGCGATCTACTCCTGAGGAAGGACCGACACAGAGGCTATGGGATTTCCTTACATGGACTCTTCGGCCGTTCAACTTAAATTAATTCGGAGACAAAGTTCTGAATAAGACTGAATCCTTAGATTGCTTTTTGCAAGACGTGCAGTCTCGCGCCTATCATATTGCCCAAATAGCCACTGGCAATAGCGATGACGCCCTGGACATTGTGCAGGATGCGATGTTTAAGCTTGTGCAAAAATACTCCACAAAGCCCGAAGAGCTGTGGAAGCCATTGTTTTATCGCATGCTGCATAGCCGGGTAAACGATTGGTACAGACGCAACAAGGTGCACAATAGATATCGAAGGTGGCTGGGCAACGAGGAGGAACAAGGAGAGGACCCAGTGCAGGCAGCGCCTGATCATTTTGGACAGAAGCCTGAAAAAGAGACTCAAATCAGAGAGAGCATGGACATGCTGCAACAGGCCTTAAGTGATCTGCCAGTTCGGCAGCAACAGGCTTTTTTATTGAGGGCTTGGGAAGGAATGAATGTCCGCCAGACAGCTGAAGTGATGTCATGTGCTGAGGGTAGCGTTAAGACCCACTATTCGCGGGCGATTCATCGCTTGCAAGACCAATTAGCCGAGTATTTTTCATGAGCGACAGTGACAAACAATTCATCAAAGCGGTACGTGACAGGCTTGAGCAGAGTCTACTAAACCTAAGCCCCGAGCTGGACTCACGACTGAATCAAATGAGAGCGGATGCTCTGCACAGCGAATTCAGCAAGATTCAGAATAAAGAAGCAACAGCAATGTTAGCGGATGCTTCGGGTTCCTTGATGGATGACCCTCAAGTAATTGGTAGCGAGATTGAAGAGAAACTAAATTTGATTCATAAACAAGCCATAGCGCAACTTGAAGGCAATAGCGCAACTAGAGAAGCACTTTTGCCACGCTTATCAGCCAGGTTCGTACAACTTATCAGCATTATCACTAGCGCATTACCCAAGCCTGCCTTTGCTACAGCATGCGTTCTATTGTCTGCAGTCTCACTGTTTTATTATATAGACTCAGGAGTGACCGACATTCCCATTGATTCAGCACAAGAGTTAATTGCCTCGGTGGAAGATATTGAGCTTTACGAAAATTTGGATTTCTATTTGTGGCTGGCTGAAAATGATTTCCCAAATTAGGAAAATAAGAACTATATGTGCTCCTTTTTACCAGCAGACTGCTCTGTCTGAAAACAGCGCTCACAATAGTTCATTGCGATCTTTTATGTTATGCAGCTTACTAGGTATATTTATAAATCCCTAGGTAGCTCAGGCCGACGATTCGAAAGAGGAACATTCTAAAAACCAACCTAGCTTTGCGTTTCTAGAATTTCTTGGGAAATTCGGAACTGATTCGGGCGAATGGATTAGCCCTGAAAGCTTGCTAACCGAAAATTTTGAAGCTTTTGTAAATGCCGCTATTTCAACCGGCAATATTGCCAATACCAATAACTCAAATCTTGGCCCGACTCAAAATTCTGATCAAATACAGCGAGGCAATCAGAGCTCTAGTCAAGGCGACCAATCTGGCCACGAATTATGAAAACGTGCTTTTTGCTAATACCGCTAACCCTTACCCTGCTATTTGCGAGCAATACGCTCTCTGCACAGGAAAAGCTTGCCTGGACTGATTTGTCCTATGAAGAGAGGCAGATCTTGCAGCAACTGGAATCTCAATGGAATAGCCTACCAGCACAACGACAACAACGTTTACGACGTGGAGCCCTGCGCTGGCAACAGATGAACCCTGAAGAAAGAGCTCAGGCACGGGCTCAACAACGACGCTTTCAAAACACATCACGCCGTCAACGCCAATTGATTAACCAGAGGTTTTTGCAATTTAACAACTTAACAGGTGTCGAGCAGCGTAGGCTGCGTAACGTGCGCCGCCGTTTTCAAAACCTGCCAGAAGCTGAACAGCGTCGACTGCGAGAACAATTCAGCCAACAATAATCGCGGTAGAGTTCTAGAGCTCAATGTGGACCAAAACTAGCTTGCCCAACATGAACGTAAAGTCTCGACAAAAGCTAATTCGACTGAAGATTGGTGTCTAAGCGTGTGTTTAGTTTCAATAGGCAGTTATAGCGAGAAGCGTTCGCGTAAAAAATGAGCAACTCCGTCGGCGTGGTTATGGCCAATGACTTCGCTGGCAGATTCTTTAATGACCGTTTTTGCATTCGCCGGAGCATAGCTTTCATCTGCAAGCTCAAACATGCTCAGGTCATTATCACTATCGCCAAAACAGATTACATTGGTTGCCTCTAACTGGCATCGTAGACTAGAGACAGCCATGCCTTTATTAGCAAGGCGATGATGTACATCTACCCACCTATATTCATTGCCTTCTATAGCAATCCCTGAATAGGCGACTAGGTTTGCATGGCTGTTAAAGTCCTGCCACATGGCAGTAATAGCATCAGCGGCGCCAATCATACTAATGTTAGTAACTTGATGATTAGTAGATAGTTCCTCTATAGGGAGAACCTTGGCATCGATCGCAGAGTAGTGCTTACTTACAAGCTTCTTTTCTACATCATTAAGACGTGCCGCATAATAGATAAAGTGCCGATGATTATCGATGGCGTGAACGAAAGGAGCAATTCCGTAAGAAGCTGCAACATTAATCACTGTTGCGATTTCAGTTTTACTAAGCAGGTTATCAAGGGCCAGTGTCTGCTTAAGCGGATCCCATATTGTAACTCCGTTATTGTAGATTTGAGGCAGTTTAAAATCATGGCCAGTTAGAATAGTCTTCGCCGAGAGCATTGTGCGCCCTGTTGCTACGGTATAGGCAATGTTGTTCTTCCCCAACAGGATAAGCGTCTCCCTCGTAAAGGAGGAAATTTCAGAGGCACTGTTTAGCAGAGTGCCATCTAGATCGAAAAAAATTAGATTCATAGTTATTGTTAAAACCTATCGGTTACCCCTAAAGCTTGGCCTGTGCTTCCAAGCATTTGACTTATCAGCGGTATAGTCGCTGTTACCTCTCTGAGGCAGCTACCAATTCTATACCTCGCTTGAGTTGGAGAGCCAAGCTTTAAGCGGCAAGGGCAGCTATATGGTTGTTATGCTAGGTTGGAGCTCTGCTTTCTTTTTCCCTTTGTAATTTTCTACAAGCGGACGTCTAATTATCGAGTAGCAATTTTTCACGCTTTCTAAGGGCCTGTCGCTGACCCAGACCGCTCTAAGAGTAAGTATAAGATAATACGCCCCCGTATTATTCCACAATACTGCCGGTAAACTATTGAATTTTTATGCGCAAGCCCCATTTTTTCGCGCGCACAGCATATAGTTGACCAGAGTCCAGCGGCTCAATGACATACTTTTGCGTAAGGGATTCACACTAACACCAACTAGAGATTGTGTTTCAAAATGATCGCGGTGCAAGCACGACAATAGTTCCTTTGGTTTGCGCAACATAGCGTAGTTGTGTGTGCCCTTTGGCAGCATCCGCAGGAGATATTCCGCACCCACAATAGCTACTAACCAGGCGATCGGATTTCGATTGATGGTTGCTATGAAGATGGCGCCGTTCGGGCACACTAAGTTATGGCAGGCACTCAAGTAGCTATCGAGGTTTGCCACATGCTCCACGACTTCCATGCTGAATACCACGTCAAACCTTAGCCCCTGTTGAGAGAGGGTCTCAGGGCTCGATACTAGGTAGCCTATGTTTAGACCGGATTGTTTAGCATGAGTACGGGCTGTGTGAATGTTTTTTTCCACTACATCGATTCCAGTGACTTCGGCTCCGAGCCTGGCGAGGGATTCACTGAGAATGCCCCCTCCACAACCGACATCAAGCACTTTTAAGCCGGCAAGAGCTTGATCGCCGCCGCCAGCCAAGTTCAGAAGCTCAAGTTGCTGAACTATCCAGTGGCTGCGCAGTTCGTTTAGCTGATGCAACGGTCGAAAGGGGCCATTTTTGTCCCACCAGCGGGCAGCGAGATTTTGAAAGAAGACTACCTCTGCAGGGTCGACACTAGGATCATTAGTGTTGTTCATGTCAATAAATACGCCTATGCCCATTAGTTAGACCAATTGTTAATGTTAAGGCCAGTGACGATGGCAGCTATGCACACATTGCTCAAGTAGGTGATAACTCAAGCCCGCACTCCCTGCCTGCAACATACAGGAATCTAGTCAG